>OJIY01000088.1_pt1 | contig 95315 bp, 87 predicted proteins | sample 1596061 | NCBI WGS metagenome assembly OJIY01 (sample SAMEA4350111, study PRJEB24818) | metagenome | biome: human; feature: gut; material: faeces | place: Denmark | collected 2013-09 | reverse complement strand
GCCTCCACCTTCCTTCAGATTCCACCTCACGATGGACACCCTTGGTCTTGGCTGTATCCTTCCCACTACTAGGGCGGATTAGGAACTTTCATCCATTAGCGACGTGCGCCGCCAGGCGCACACAAAAAAACACAGTCTCCATTAATGAAAACTGTGTTTCCTGCTGCTCATATAAAGTTCTATTGGATCAGCATCGCATCCCCAAAGGAAAAAAACCGGTACCTCTCCTTCACCGCCTCTTCATAAGCTGCCAGCACCTGTTCTCTTCCCGCCAGGGCAGATACAAGCATTACCAGGGTGGATTCCGGAAGATGGAAATTAGTTATCAGGGCGTCAAGCACTTTAAAGTGATAGCCGGGATAAATAAAAATCTCCGTATTATCGCAGCATTCTTCCATGTGTCCGTTCTCGTCACAGGCACTTTCCACTGTCCTGCAGCTGGTAGTCCCCACGCATATAACACGGTGTCCGTTCTCTTTGGCTTTGTTTATCTTATCCGCAGCCTCCCGGGTCACCTGGTAATATTCCGAGTGCATGTGATGTTCCTTCAGGTTTTCCACCTTTACAGGGCGGAAGGTTCCCAGCCCCACATGAAGGGTTACATAGGCGGTATCTACGCCTTTTCCCTCCAGCTCCTTCAGGAGATCCCGGGTAAAATGGAGTCCTGCCGTTGGGGCAGCGGCGGATCCTTCATATTTGGCATATACCGTCTGGTAACGGTTTTTATCCTGAAGCTTATGAGTAATATAGGGAGGAAGGGGCATTTCCCCCAGCTGATCCAGCACTTCTTCCCAAATTCCCTGGTACTGAAAGCGGATCAGGCGGTTTCCTTCCTCCACCACATCCAGAACCTCCGCATGAAGCAGACCTTCACCAAATACCAGCTTTGTGCCCGGTCTTGCTTTCTTACCCGGTTTAACCAGGGTTTCCCAGATATCATTGTCCCTGCGCTTTAATAGCAGCACTTCCACAGTACCGCCGGTTTCTTCCCGAATCCCCATCAGTCTGGCAGGTATTACCTTGGTGTTATTCAGCACCAGGCAATCCCCTGGTTCCAGATAATCACCGATTTCCCGGAATACATGGTGGGAAACCTGCCCGGTTCCTTTATCCAGAACCATCAGCCTGGAGGACGAACGATCCTCCAGGGGATCCTGGGCTATCAGCTCAGGGGGTAATTCATAATAAAAATCGGATGTTCTTAATTCTTCCATATCTCTTCTTCTTTTCCGAAATACGGCTTATAAGTCAGCCTTTTTCAGGAAAGCAACATAACCTCTTTTCGTTTCATAGACATCGGCTTTACTTGTGGCTTCCCAGGGGGCATGCATATTCAGTACGGCAACGCCGCAGTCAATGACATTCATGCCGTACAGAGCCATAATATAAGCGATGGTTCCGCCTCCGCCCACATCGACCTTACCCAGTTCTGCGGTTTGGAACACCACATCCGAGCTGTCCATAATATCTCTGATATGTGCCATATATTCGGCATTGGCATCATTGGAACCTGATTTTCCTCTTGCGCCGGTAAATTTGTTGAACACCATACCTTCTCCCAGGAAAGCGGCGTTTTTCTTTTCAAAATAAGACGCGTAGGAAGGATCATAGCCTGCGCTTACATCAGAGGAAAGCATGGTGGAATTGGACAGGCATCTTCTCAGGTTCAGCTCACTGTATTCACCCGTAAGCTCCATCAGTTCCGCAGTCATATTCTCAAAGAAACGGGACTGCATTCCGGTAGCTCCCACACTTCCGATTTCTTCCTTGTCAACAAGGATGCAGCATGCCGTGCGATCCGTCACTTCACCTGCCACCTCCAGGACCGCTCTGGCAGAGGTATATGCACATACCCTGTCATCCTGTCCATAGGCAAGGATCATGCTTCTGTCAAAGCCTGCTTCCCTCGCCTTGCCCGCGGGAACGATTTCCAGTTCCGCGGACAGGAAATCCTGTTCCTCTATATCATAGGTTTCCTTAAGGATCTTCAGGATCCCCGCGGTTACCGCATCCTTATCCTTGTCCTTAACCGGAATATTCCCGATGACTAAATCCAGAGCCTCCCCCTCAATCACCTTAGACGCTTTCTTCTCCAGCTGTTCGCCGGCAAGATGGATCAGGAGGTCGGAAATAAAGAACACGGGATCATCTTCATTGTCCCCCACGTTAATCTCTACTGTTGTGCCATCCTTCTTTACCACCACGCCATGCAGGGAAAGGGGAATCGCCACCCACTGGTATTTCTTTACCCCGCCGTAATAATGGGTATCCAGATATGCAATGCTGCTGTCCTCATAAAGAGGGTTCTGCTTAACATCCAGTCTGGGGGAATCAATGTGTGCTCCCAGAATATTCATGCCTTCCTTCAGCGGCTGTTTTCCGATCTGATACATAACCAGGCACTTATTCATATTAACAGCATAAATCTTGTCACCGGGCTTGATTTCCCTGCCGCTTCCCAGCAAAGCATTCAGCTCCGTATAGCCTTCTTTTTCAATCAGATTGACCAGGGTGTCCACACATTCCCTTTCCGTCTTTCCCGCATCCAGAAAATCCATGTATTCTCTGGCAAAGGCCTCCACTTCCTTCAGCTGTTCCTCTGAATAGCTGTTCCATACATTTTTCTTTTCCATCAGTCATTACCTCCGGTTTGTTTTATTGAACATAAGGATAAACCGCCATGCCTGGCGTCCTTATGTTTTAGCTCCAAGCACTGATTTGAGAAGTTCTTTGGCTTTGGGTACTTCATCGCTGTGGATGCGGATGATACAGGCGGCTTTTTCTTTGGGTTTACGGAAAAAGAACAGGCTGCCCAGCCCTTTTTCTTCCCATTCCGCAAAAAAAGAAATCCCGTTTTTCAAAAGGATTCTTTCCACCTTTTCTTTTGTTTCCATATCATATACCTTACAAAAATCCACTTCGTGATTCACTGATCCGATATCCATCTTAGCTCCTATCTGCGCAGCATACAAACAAGGGAAACCACGCCCTGCGGGCCATCCTTCTGTTCAATCAGGGAGGCTGCCAATCTGCCGCAGCCTCTCCCCATCTAAATGGTGCTTATATATCTATTGTACTACTGTCTCAGCTCTATGCCAAGTCCCTGAAGTCCATTGAGGATTTTTTTCATTGCCGCGCTTACGTCCGCTTCTTCCAGGGTTCTGTCCTTCGCGCGGAAGCTGAGTGTATAGGCCACTGATTTATAGCCCTCCTGGATCTGGCTTCCTTCATAAATATCAAACAGGGAATAGCTTTCCAGTATCTTTCCTCCCCGCTGGGCGATAACTGCCTCTATCTGTCCCACAAGAATCTCTTTGGGAACCACCATACTGATATCTCTCGTAACAGCAGGATATTTGGCAATTCCTTCATATTTCCTGTCGAAGGTTGCGAAGGGAATAATTTCCGGCATATCCAATACCGCCACATATGCTTTGGTGCCGATATCATAGTTATCCAGCACTTCCGGATGAACCTCTCCCAGGAAACCTATCACTTTCCCGCGGTAAAGGATATTTGCCTGTCTGCCGGGATGAAGGAAACTTTTCTTTCCGGCTTTCGGATCGTATTCCTTCTTTTCATCCATACCGATGCTTTCCAGAAATTCTTCAATCACACCCTTCATGGTATAGAAGTCACCGTCGCCGTAGAAGCCCAGGGTGAACTGCATCCTTTCCTCGGGAAGTTCCGTTACCGGAACGCTTTTAGGCAGATAGATATTACCCAGTTCATATAGCTTAACAGCTTTGTTTCTTCTATTATAATTGGTTCCCAGGGAGGTAAGGATGCCATTCAGGGAAATCGTCCTCATTATGGAGAAATCCTCTCCCAAGGGATTGGCTATTGTAACCGCTTCCCGCAGTTTATCCTCTTTATCCAGCAGCAGCTTGTCAAATACCTTGGGACTTTCGAAGGAATAACACATTCCCTGGGAGAAGCCGCAGTATTCGGCAATATCCCTGGCTTTTTCTTCGATACGCAGCTTGAAGGAAAGTTTTCCGGTTGTCGCTTCCCCATTAGGAAGTGTTGTGGGGATTTTATCATATCCGAAGAATCTTGCCACTTCCTCCGCCACATCGGCAAAGCCTTCAATATCCTGACGGAACGATGGGATAATCAGTTCTTTTTTCTCTTCCTGATATTGGAATTCCAAACGTCTGAAATAATCCAGCATTTCGGTTTCAGGGATTTCCGTTCCCAGTAGTGCGTTGATGCGTTCCGGTTCAAAAGGCACGCGTACGTTTTCCTTCAGCGGTGCGCATACATCCACGATTCCTCCTGCCACTTCGCCGCAGCCAAGCTCCTGAATCAGCTGGCAGGCTCTGTTAACCGCGTCCACTGCATTCCTGGGATCCAGGCCTTTTTCAAATTTACCGGAGGCATCGGTACGCAGTCCGATTCTCTTTGCGGATTTACGGATGTTGGTTCCGTTAAAGCAGGCTGCCTCGAATAAAACGGTTTTCACATCATCCGTGATTTTTGAGTTTTCACCGCCCATGATTCCCGCAATACCAACTTCCTTTTCGGCATCGCAGATCATAAGAACCTCGCTGTCCAGCTTTCTTATCTGTCCGTCCAGGGTCTGGAATTCATCGCCATCCTTTGCACGGCGCACAATAATCTGTCTGCCGGCAATCGTATCCAGATCATAAGCATGCATGGGCTGTCCGTATTCTTCCATAACATAGTTGGTGATGTCAACCAGATTATTGATAGGGCGGATACCGCTTGCAGCCAGCCTTCTCTGCATCCATTTGGGAGAAGGGGCAATTTTGATATTGGTGCAGACCCTGGCGCAGTAACGGGGGCACAAATCCGGATCCTTCACCTCCACAGCGATATAGTCCTTAACATTTTCTTCCTTTTCATGTACCTCCACTACCGGAGGAACAAAAGGCTTACGGAAGGTAACGGCCGCTTCCCTTGCAATACCCAGTATGCTGAAGCAGTCAATACGGTTATTCGTTATTTCATATTCAAAAACGGTATCACGCAGGCCAAGCGCTTCTACAGCATCTGTTCCTACCACCGCATCCGCATCAAAAATATAAATGCCGTTTTCCGGTGCTTCCGGGTACATTTCCCTGCTGGATCCCAGTTCTTCAATGGAACACATCATTCCATATGAAGGTACGCCTCTCAGCTTACCGGCCTTGATGGGGATTCCCTCTTCGGGAAGCGGGCCTCCGTCATGCCCGCCGGCAACCTTTCCCCCGTCGAGCACGACCGGCACCTTGTCCCCTTCTTTTACATTAGGGGCACCGGTAACGATCTGAATGATCCCGTCGGAATTTTCTGCTGCCGTGCCAACGTTCACCTGGCAGACAATCAGTTTATCCGCATCCGGATGTTTTTCAATTTTTTCTATCTGGCCCACAACGATCTTTTCCAGATTTTTATCCAGGGCCTCATAGCTCTCCACCTTCGTTCCGCTCATTGTCATCGCGTCACAGTATTCCTGATCGGTGCAGGAAAGCTCCGGTACATATGCTTTTATCCATGATATTGTTGTATTCATTATCCCAAACCAGCCTTTCTTATTTGTAGTACATTTGAAACAGTTTTGACCTGTTTGAACTGTTACATACGTTTCCTTTATTATCAGAACTGCTTCAGGAAACGAATATCGTTTTCATACAGCAGACGCATATCGTCAATTTCATATTTCAAAAGAGCGATTCGCTCCAGGCCGACACCGAATGCAAAGCCGGAATATTCTTTAGGGTCAATACCGCTCATCTGAAGCACCCGGGGGTGTACCATACCGCAGCCAAGGATTTCAATCCAGCCGGAACCCTTACAGAAACGGCAGCCCTTTCCACCGCATTTGAAGCAGCTTACATCCACCTCTGCGCTGGGCTCTGTGAACGGGAAGTGATGGGGACGGAATTTCACCCTGGTATCTTCCCCGAAAAGCTCTTTAGCGAATTCGGCCAGCGTTCCCTTCAGATCGGCAAACGTAATATTTTTATCAATAACAAGGCCTTCTATCTGATGGAAGGAAGGAGAATGGGTGGCATCCACTTCATCAGAACGGAATACGCGTCCCGGTGCCAGCATACGGATTGGCAGATTCCCTTTTTCCATTTCCCGCACCTGCACCGGTGAGGTCTGGGTACGCAGCACGATATCCTCCGATATATAGAAGGTATCCTGTTCATCCCTTGTCGGATGGTTTTTCGGAATATTTAAGGCTTCGAAGTTATAATAATCATTTTCCACTTCCGGGCCTTCCACCACTTCATAACCCATACCTATGAAAATACGTTCCACCTCTTCCAGGGCAATAGTGTTGGGGTGGCGGTGCCCCACCTGGTTTTTCCTGGCCGGAAGGGTAACATCAATTACCTCTTCCTTCATTTTGGCCTCTCTGATGGCACCTTCCATCTTCTTTTTGGTATCTTCCAGCATGGCTTCAATCTCCGCTCTCGTATCATTCACCATCTGGCCGATTTTCGGGCGCTCCTGTGCAGCCACATTTTTCATTCCCTTAAGCACCTCTGTGAGGGCGCCTTTCTTTCCAAGGGCATTTACCCTGACTTCGTTAAGCTTATCAAGGGTTCCTGCAGCTTCCACCTGCTTCCTGACTTCTTCCTTGATTTGTTCCAATCTGTCCTTCATAACAAACTCCTTCCTGTTCTGAACCGCACTGCGGCTGAAAAAACTTGGGGATTTACTCTTATGCAGATTTACAGGCACAAAAAAATCCCCAGCATAAATACTAGGGACGAAATTACACAGGAAGTTTACCTTCCTTGGAAGCTTGCCTTCCATTTCCGCGGTACCACCCACATTCCTGTCTCAGCGCTCCAGTCTGAACCGCATCGCCGCCACAGGCTCTCTTTTGGCGTAACGTGCCATACGTTCCTTCCTAATGGAATGCAAAACCTTCAGAAGGACAGCTCCGGCGTGAAAATCAAGCTGTATCTGAACCTGGGGAAGCTTCCAGCCGGCGGCTTCCTCTCTCTGTTGGAAAATACATCTCTTTATGCGCCATCATTGCCTTTGTTTTGTAAAAAGATATCTGTTACCTATTCTATTGCCTGTATTGGGAAAAGTCAATATTTTTTTATGTAGTTTCCATATGTACTTTTATTTTCCAGCGTGATATGATTTATTATATTTGCGAACTACAACACACAAGAGGAGAAAAACATGGGTGGATTTTTTGGAGTAGCATCAAAAGAGGATTGTGTCTTCGACCTATTTTTCGGGACGGATTACCATTCTCATTTGGGAACAAGACGGGCCGGTTTGGCCGTATACGATCGGGAACGCGGTTTTGACCGTTCCATCCACAATATTGAAAATGCACCATTCCGTACCAAATTCGATAAAGAAGTTACGGAAATGAAAGGAAATTTGGGGATCGGCAGCATTTCTGACTATGAACCCCAGCCGCTGATCGTACGTTCTCACCATGGCACGTATTCCATTGCCACAGTGGGTAAAATCAACAATACAGAGGAGATCCTGTCCAAGATTCTTTTTTCTTCCCACATTCATTTTCTGGAAATGAGCGGCGGCACTATCAACGCCACGGAACTCGTTGCCACTATTATCAACCAAAAAGAAAACATTATAGAGGGGATCCAATACGCCCAGGAACTGATTGAAGGTTCCATGACTATTCTGCTCATGACCTCCGGTGGTATCTATGCGGCGCGGGACAGAATGGGCCGCACGCCGGTTGCTATAGGGAAAAAGGAGGATGCTTACTGTATATCCTTCGAAAGCTTTGCCTACCTCAATCTGGGTTATGTTAACGAAAGGGAATTAGGTCCCGGTGAAATTGTGGTGGTGACTCCTGAAGGGGTACAGACTCTGGCGGCACCCGGGAAGGAAATGAAAATATGTACCTTCCTTTGGGTTTATTATGGCTACCCCTCTTCCTCCTATGAAGGAATCAGTGTGGAAAAAATGCGTTACAACTGCGGCGCTTCCATGGCCAGACGGGATGATGCTTCCCCGGATATCGTGGCTGGTGTCCCGGATTCCGGAACAGCCCATGCCATCGGCTATTCCAATACCTCCGGTATCCCGTTTTCCCGCCCTTTTATTAAATACACCCCTACCTGGCCGCGTTCCTTCATGCCTACTATCCAGAGCCAGAGAAACCTGATCGCTAAAATGAAGCTGATTCCCGTCCGGGATCTGATTCAGGGCCGCAGCATGCTTCTGATCGACGATTCGATTGTACGCGGCACACAGCTGCGTGAAACCACGGAATTCTTATATCAAAGCGGTGCCAGGGAGGTCCATATCCGTCCTGCATGCCCGCCGCTGCTTTACGGCTGTAAGTATCTGAACTTCTCCCGTTCCACCTCAGAGATGGATCTGATCACCCGCCGGGTGATTAAGGAGATGGAGGGTAACAGCAAATATATTAATCTGGAAGCTTATTCCGACCCGGAAACACCGGAGTTCCAGGCAATGGTATCCAGAATTGGCGAACAGCTTAATTTCACCACCCTGCGTTATAACCGACTGGATGATATGATTGATTCCGTAGGTATTGACCGGTGTAAGCTCTGTACCTATTGCTGGGACGGAAAAGAATAAGTCAAATATCCCGCCCCAGGCAAGAGGAAGCAAACTTGAAATGCCGCGGACGCAGGAATGAAAGATTGGAACAAAAAATAGCCTTTCGTCACATCGTGACCGGGCTATTTTTTTACAAATATATATAAATTACCACGCAAGTGGTTTTTCCAGTTCTTCCGTAACCCTGTCCAAAACCTGAAAATAATTCTCAAACGTCTTCCGGCAGCAGCCCGGATCCCGTATCACGATACCTTCAGCCCGCAGCCCTGTGAGGGAAAAGCCCATTGCCATCCGGTGATCTTCATAGGTATCAACCACACCCGGCAGCGGTTTCCCGGGCATGATAAGAAGACTGTCCTCCTCTTCTTCACAACGGATCCCAAGCCGTCTTAATTCTGCAGCAATAGCCCCCATCCGGTTGCTCTCCTGGTAACGGATATGGGCAATCCCGCTGATTTTCACGGGAGAATCTGCAAAAGGAGCTATGGCGGCAAGCGTGATCGCCTGATCCGAGCAGGCATGCATATCCGCCTCCACTCCGTGTAAACAGCCCTTTTCCGGTCCCTTCAGCCAGACTCCCTCTTCTCCTTCCCCAAGTGTACAGCCCATTTTTTCCAGGATCCGAAGGAATTGTATATCTCCCTGCAAAGACGTAAAATGTACGCCGGGCACCAGCACCTTAGTTCCAAGAAGGGCGGCCATTGCATAAAAATAGCAGGCGGCAGAAACATCCGGTTCAATGGCATAGTCCTGATGGCGGTAAGACTGCCCGGCCTTGATATGGAAGCAATCCGCTTCCTTCCTCTGCACAGAAACTCCAAACTGTTCCATCATGCGAAGGGTCATATCGATATAAGCCATGCCATGGGTTCCCTTCACACGAATATCCAGGCTTTTTTCCCCGCAGCAGGCAGCGATCAGCAGTGCGCTCAGAAACTGGCTGCTGTGTGCGATATCCACGGATATTTCCTGCTTTCCTCCTTCTCCCGGATAAAGGGTAAACGGGAAGCAGCCTTCCCTGCCGCCATACTCCACCTGTGTTCCCAGCTCCTGAAGTGACTGCAGCAAAGGCAGCATGGGACGGCGCTTCATCTGCTCGGAGGAATCCAGATGCCATACCCCTTTTTTCAGCCCCAGCAGGGCGGTTAAAAAACGGGCGGCCGTTCCGGCGCTTCCCACATAGACGGAAGCCTCCTTCACAGGCAGAGATCCTCCCAACCCCTCCACCCGGATAAGCGCCTTTTCTTCCTCCGCCTGTACCGAAAATCCCAAATCGGCGATACATTGCTTCAGATACCGGGAATCATCGCTGAACAAGGCCCCGGTCAGTATGCTCGTCCCATCTGCCAGCATCGCCAGAAGGAGCGCTCTGTTTGTAATGCTTTTTGAGCCGGGAACCCGTACCACAGCTTCCCCGTTCTCCCTTGTTTTTCCGTAAATACATGGTACATGATAGCTGCTGCTTTCCATTTAAGCCGTCCTCCCTGTGTCCAATCCCATACAACCATTTCCTGAACTGTTACCTTGAATTTCATTCAATAACATGTTACGATACTATCTGTTACGAGTCAAACCTAATCTGCGTTAAATTCTAATGAATGAGGAAAAACAAATGATAAAAGACCTTTTTTCAGAAAAAAAACAGCTTCTTTCCTTCGAGGTTTTTCCGCCGAAAAAGGAAGATGAATTCGCAAATGCCATCTCCGTACTGGATTCCCTCGCAGGGCTTCAGCCTGACTTTATCAGTGTGACCTATGGGGCAGGCGGCAGCAAATCAAAAAAAACCGTAGAGATTGCTTCCTATATCCAGAATCAGCTTCATATCCGGGCACTGGCCCATATGACCTGCGTCGGCTCCAGAAAAGAGGATATCGACGCGGTAACCGCCCAGCTCAGGGAGGCTCATGTAAACCATGTGCTGGCACTTCGCGGAGACAGGCCTTCCTATATGAGTGATGAGCAGTTTGAGGGCAGACATTTTTCCCATGCCTCCGATCTGATTCACTATCTGGGAACCAATACGGAGCTGCATATCGCAGGGGCCTGCTACCCGGAGAAGCATTACGAGGCCGGGGATACGGAAAGTGATCTTATACATTTAAAGGAAAAATGTGAGGCCGGCGCAGAATTTCTGATTACCCAGCTGTTTTTTGATAACGATGCTTTCTATCGTTTTCTGGAGAAAGCAGGAAAATCCGGAATCCAAATCCCTGTATGTGCGGGTATCATGCCAATCACCTCAGCGAAACAGCTGGGAACCACCGTTTCCCTGTCCGGTTCCGCCGTTCCCAAACAGCTGGCCGATATCATAGCCACCTATGGGGATGATCCGGCAGATATGAGAAAAGCCGGCATTGATTATGCCATAAAACAGATTCTGGATCTGAAAGCCCATCATGCGGACGGTATCCATATCTACACGATGAACAAACCCAAAGTAGCACAGGAAATTGCAGCCGCCATCCGGTAACCGTTCCGGCATGTCTGAACGGTTAAGAGAATCTTTTTTTATATAAACAGATAGCATTTTCGATGATAAAAAGCGGAAGAGACACTCCCTCCCCGGGTCGTCTTCTCCGCTTTCTGCTATTCACATTTTGCATTTCTCAACCAGCAAAAAAATATACTTTAAGCGAGGGATATTTGACACTCACTGCAATCACTTTTTATGGCTGAGTTTTATATTCCCGAAGTTTTTCCTCGGCTTCTTTACGGGTAAGCGAAAAGTGCTTTTGGAGTTTTTCACAAATTTTATTCCAGAACAAATTCCGCCTGCATTTCACAGCCGCTGTGAGGTGCTACCATCACCTGGAACCGGCCTGCCTCTGCGCGGCATTCCATATCCTTACCATAAAAACGCAGCATTTCCTCTGTGACGGTAAATTGCACGGTCTTTGTTTCCCCTGCCTTCAGGGGAACAAGCTGCACACCCTTCAGCTCTTTTACCGGCCGAACCACGCTGCCCGCCACATCCCGGATATACAGCTGCACCGCTTCCGTGCCGGGCACATCGCCGGTATTGGTAATATCCGCTTTTACAGTCAGAGAGCTCTCCCTGCGCAGGATATGGCTGCTGAGGGTGAGCGGGCCATACTCCGCCTTGTGGTAGGAAAGTCCATAGCCAAAAGGGTACAGAGGCGTATTGCTGCAGTCTGTATAACGTGAGAAGAAACGGTTGGGGGTCACGCCGTCGTAGGGCCTTCCGGTATTAAAATGGTTATAATACAGGGGCATCTGCCCGACACTGCGGGGCATGCTCATGGACAATCTGCCGGAAGGATTGGCTTTTCCGAACAGTACATCGGCAATTCCGTGGCCGCCTTCGGTACCGGGGAACCACACTTCCAGGAGGGCGTCGGATAAGCGGCTCACCTCATCCAGGACAAGGGGCCGTCCGCCGAACAGAACCACGATAACCTTTGACGCTTTTTCCCGCACTCTGCGAAGCAGCTCCAGCTGGTCGCCAGGTATCTCCAAACTGGTGCGGCTTCCGCCTTCACCGCCCTGTATAACTGCTTCTCCCAATGCAAGAACCGCCACATCGGCCTTTTCCGCCAGTTCTGCAGCCTTCTCCAGCTCCAGCTGTCTTTTTTCCCGGCTCCAGCCTTCCATGCCCATTTGCATCCTCAATGCAGGAAGATCATGGTAATCCTTTTCCAGAAGCGTCTCACAGCCGGGAGCACTCACCACATTTTCTTTCCCTGCAGCTTCTTCCAAAGCGGTCTTCAACGTAATCACAGCCTCTTTCTTACCATGGATGGCCCACATCCCCAAGGCATCCTGATTATCGGCATAAGGGCCGATCAGGGCAATTTTCCCGCCTGCATCCAAAGGGAGGGTATTCTCTTTGTTTTCCAGCAGCACCATGGTTCTCACTGCCGCTTCCCTGGCAAGTCTGCGGTTTCCTTCCGAGAGGAAAAGCCGCGCTTCCTCGGCTTCGTCCGCACCGCGATAAGGATCTTCAAATAAACCCAGTTTATTTTTCAGCTTCAGGATACGCATCACTGCTTTATCCAGCTGTTTTTCATTTATTTTGCCTTCCTGTATCAGTTCTTCCAGATAGTTGGCATAGCAGCCGGTGCACATATCAATGTCCACGCCGGCTTCCATAGCCAGGCGGGCGGCATCCTTCTGATCCTCTGCAGCCCCGTGAAGCACAAGCTCCGCTATGGCCGCATAATCGGTGATGACTACCCCCTCAAACCCCCACTCTTCCCGGAGCACGTCATTCATCAGCCACTTATTTCCGGTGGAGGGAATGCCGTCAACCGTGTTAAAGGAGGTCATAACCATCTCACAGCCCGCATCCACGCCAGCCTTATAAGAGGGGAGATATTCCTGGCGGAGCCTGCGCTGGGACATATCCACCGTATTGTAATCCCTGCCGCCCTCCGGTGCGCCGTAGGCAGCAAAATGCTTCACGCAGGAGGCCATACCGGCCGGCTTATCCGAGCCCAGCCCTTTCTGGAAGCCCTTCACCATAGCCGCTGCATAGAGGCTGTTCATATAAGGATCCTCACCTGTGGATTCCAGGCAACGCCCCCATCTCGCGTCACGAACCAGATCCACCATGGGAGAAAAGGTCACATGGGCTCCAGCCGCCACACTTTCTTCCGAGGTCACTTCACACAGCTTTTCCAGAAGTCCGGGATCAAAAGAGCAGCCCAGCGCCAGCGGAACAGGAAACACGGTACGGAAACCATAAATAATATCCGCCATGAAAAGCAGCGGGATTTTATGGCGGCTGCGTTCCAGATAAGCCTTCTGTACCGCTTTCATCCGTTCCGCCCCCACCACATTCAGGGTGGAACCCACATTGCGGACAATTTCCTCACTGAGTCCCAAATCCTCTCTGACTCCCAGCTCCTGTCCCTGTGTATTCAGTACCTCTCCCGGCACCTGCACCAGCTGTCCGATTTTTTCCGTCACAGATAAAGAGTCCAATAACTCCTGAAGTTTGCTATCCTGCATTTTTATCATTCCCCCGTTAATCAGCAGATGTCATATTCCACATCGTATCATCCGAAATCTCAATCTTTTTATCCCGGAGCATCAGGTCGTTCACTGCCTGAGCCGCGGATTTTCCCTGGAACAGCACTTCATTCACCTGCTCGATTATAGGCAGCTGTACCTGGTATTTCCCGGCAAGAGCCATTGCAGCTTTTGCGGAATAAACCCCTTCCACCACCATCTTCACTTCTTTCATGGCTTCTTCCATCGACAGCCCCTGTCCGATGAGGATTCCGGCCCTACGGTTTCTGGAATGCATACTTGCACAGGTTACTATCAAATCGCCGATACCGGATAAGCCGCAGAAGGTTTCAAAATGCCCTCCCATCTGGATCCCCAGCCTGGCAATTTCCGTAATACCTCTGGTAATCAGCGCCGCTTTTGTATTATCCCCGTAGCCAAGCCCATCGGCGATGCCGGCGGCAAGCGCCACCACATTCTTCAGCGCCGCACCGATTTCGATCCCCAGCACGTCGGGGCTTGCATACACACGGAACACTTCATTCATGAATACATTCTGGATATATTCCGCCGTTTTCTTATTCCTGGCACCCGCCACTATAACCGTCGGCAGCCCCTTTCCCACTTCCTCCGCATGAGAGGGACCGGAAAGTACGGCAACCTCAGCCTGGGGCACTTCCTCTTCAATGATCTGGGAAAGCGTCATCAGGGTATTTTCTTCGATACCTTTTGCCACATTGACGATAATCTGTCCCTCTGCCGCCACATCCTTAAGCTGTGCCGCCGTGCTTCTGGTAAAGGGAGAAGGAACTGCAAGTACCAGAAGATCCTTTCCAACCGCCGCTTCCTTTAAATCCGTGGTAAAAATTGTATCTTCCGAAAGTATTACGCCGGGAAGCTTATCCTTCTGTTCCCGTTTTTCCTGCAGCATTTCAATTTCCGCGCCAAGCGCCGACCATACCGTCACATGATGCCCGTTATTTGTAAGAAGCCAGGTGAGGGCTGTTCCCCAGCTGCCTGCCCCTATCATTCCTATTTCTGCCATTCTTGTTCCCTTCCGTCTGTTCGCCAGACTTTGCTTGCTCTCTATTTTTTCTTAAATAAATAGGTTTTCCTCTCATTCCCGTGAAGCAGACGTTTGATATTTTCACGGTGCTTCCAATATGCCATCATCGTGAGGCAGGCGCCGATTATGTAGAGTTCAATAAGGGCTGCCTGGCTCATTCCGAAAACACCCAGCTGGCCTAACACCACCAGCTCAATCATAAATCCCGCATAAACAAGGAGAGAGCCAAGTGAAACAAAATGAGTGGTAAGGAAGGCACCGAAAAACAGGATCACTCCCACCGGAATGAAATAAGGATGGAAGGAAAGGATCAGCCCGGCAGTAGCCGCTATTCCTTTTCCGCCTCTGAAATGAAGATAAAAAGGAAAATTATGTCCCAGAATCGCTCCCGCCCCCGCATAGAGCATATACAGATATTTCATATCCGGATGGCTGCCTCCAAACAGAAGCCTTGCAAGCAGCACCGCCAGAATACACTTAATAACGTCGCCGGCAAATACTATCAGCCCGGCCTTCGTCCCCAGCACACGAAGCGCATTGGTCGTACCGGCATTCCCGCTCCCGTAATTACGGATATCGATACCATGCATTTTCCCGTAGATAAATGATGTCTGAAACAGGCCAAATGCATAGCCAATCAAAAGGCAAACTACTCGAATCATGTTATTTATTCTCCTTCCTTTCCCTGATGATGAATTTCAGGGGGGTTCCTCTGAATCCAAAGGCTTCCCTTATTTTATTTTCAATATATCGTGTATAGGAAAAATGCATCAGTTCCTTATCGTTAACGAAAATGACAAAGGTAGGCGGTTTCACCGCTGCCTGGGTGATATAATAGAGGCGAAGACGCTTTCCCTTATCGGACGGCGGCTGCTGCATCGCTACAGCCTCGGCCATTATTTCATTGAGCACGCCGGTGGCAACACGCAGCGCATGGTTTTCGATTACCGCATCAATGGTTTCAAACAGCTTGGGAAGGCGCTGTCCGGTCATTGCCGATATGAAAAGAATCTCCGCATAAGGCATGAAGGAAAGTGTGTTCCTCACCTTTTCCTGGAAACGGTAGATCGTTTTATCATCCTTTTCAATGGCGTCCCATTTATTTACCGCGATAATCATACCTTTGCCCCGTTCATGGGCAATTCCTGCAATCTTGGCATCCTGCTCGGTAACGCCTTCCTGGGCATCGATGACGAGGACCACCACGTCGGCACGTTCCACCGCCCCCACGGTACGGACGATCATATAACGCTCCAATTCTTCTTTGATTTTATTTTTCCTGCGAAGTCCCGCCGTATCAATGAAGATGTATTCCCTGCCGTTATGAACCACTTCCGTATCGATGGCGTCTCTGGTCGTTCCCGCGATATCGGATACGATCACCCGGTTTTCTCCGATTAGCCGGTTAATAATGGAGGATTTTCCAACATTGGGTTTTCCAACAATAGCGATCCTGGGCCTGTCGTCCTCATCCTCCGCTTCAGACCTGTCAGGAAAATGTCGGATAACCTCATCCAGCATGTCGCCCAGCCCCATCCGGTTTGCAGCGGAAATGGGATGGGGATCCCCGATCCCCAGATTATAGAATTCATAGACATCCGCCATGAATTTATCAAAGCTGTCCACCTTATTTACCACCAGTACCACCGGTTTATGGGAACGCCGCAGCATATCCGCTACTTTGGAATCCGCATCCACCAGTCCCTGCCTTACATCCACCATAAAAAGGATTACGTCTGCGGTATCTATGGCAATCTGGGCCTGCTCCCTCATCTGGGACAGGATAACATCGCTGCTGTCAGGCTCAATACCTCCGGTATCTATCATGGTAAAGGTACGGTCCAGCCATGTGACATCCGCATAAATACGATCCCTGGTGATACCCGGCGAATCCTTAACAATTGAAATCATTTCTCCCGCCAAAGCGTTAAAAAGGGTGGATTTTCCCACATTAGGCCTTCCCACCACCGCTACGATTGGTTTCCTTATTGAATCACTCATATATTTTTCCATCCATTCTGCCGCCAAACGGCGGCGGATACCGTATCTGTATACGGTTCCGGCGCCGCAGTACGGCGCTTTTACTTTCTTGTAACAGTTCAGACAAGCCGGAACCGTTAGTCTGGGCTGTTACCCTTTCTTCTTATAAATGCGTTAACAAAATCATATCCGCTTGATTTTACAATATCTGTCTTCACTTGTAAAGCCCCCGACAACTCCTGAACCGTAATATCATCCAGCAGAACCTGCTCCCCGCTCCTTAATATATTCTCCGGCAGATACAGGATTTCCCCTAATTCCTTCTCCTTTAACTGCGCGATAATATCCTGTCCTGTGAGCAGTCCTGTCACCGTAATCCGCTCCCCGAAAAAATCATTTCTCACAGGATATACCCGGATCGATATTCCCGGGAACCGTTCCATAAGGCGATCCGCCATTTTGCGTATATAAGGATAGGCAATCTTTCCTGTCACCGAGGAATATTCCCCTTCCAGAATCCTGTCGTCCAGCGCTCCCGGTTCTTCCAGCCTGCGCAGGGCATCCTCAAACTCCTCCAGCATCAATCGTATCATACCTACGCCGTTTTCCAGCTGAAGATAGCCGTCATAGCTTTCCTCCGGCGGCATCTCTTCCCCGGCCAGGATATACCATTCGTCGCTGGCATGTACAAAATGAAGGCCATATTCCGGAAACAGTGTATTCTGCCATCGGCGGATCTGCTCCAGGACATGCCTCGCATCCTCCGGGGTAAACGGTTCCAGAGGCTCCAGTCCTTCCCTGAATCTGGACAGCCCCACAGGAACAACGGAGACGCTCTGCAGATGGGGGAGATATTTTGTCAGATCACGGATGGAACGTTCCAATTCTTCCCCGTCATTAATTCCTCTGCAAAGGACAATCTGCCCGTTCATCCGGATGCCGGCTTCATAAAAACGATCCACCTTTTTCAGCGCCTCCCCCGCAAACCGGTTATGAAGCATCCGGCACCGCAGTTCGGGATTAGTCGTCTGGAAGGATATATTAATAGGCGAAAGATGATATTTTATAATCCGTTCCACATCCCTCTCAGACATATTGGTAAGCGTCACATAATTTCCCTGAAGAAAGGAAAGCCGGGAATCATCATCCTTAAAATACAAAGTTTCCCGCATTCCCTCCGGCATCTGGTCAATAAAGCAGAAAATACATTTATTGCTGCAGGAGCGGTATTCGTCCATCAGTCCGTTCTCAAACGTAACGCCCAAATCCTCCTCATAATCCTTATCTATTTCCAAAAGCCATTCCTCTCCGGAAGGCTTCTCCACCAGCACCTCAACATATTCCTCTTCGATCATATATTGATAGTCAAAAACATCCTCAACTGCTTCCCCGTTGATTTCCAGAAGCCTGTCTCCCGGTTCTATCCCCATTTCACAGGCAATGCCGTCTTTCTGAACCGCCTGAATCAAATGGCCTTTTCTTTTCATGTTTATCCCTCCTGCATATCCCAGGCCTGCCCGCGATACGGTTACTTTCAATTATGTTACAGTTTCCGGCCCCTTGTACTGCTGCGTTTTTAGCCGAGCGAAAACGGACCCCGGAAGGAACCTTGCAGCACCGCCGTTCCCGGGGAAAACCGGGAGGGGAAAGCGGACAGGTAAAACCACAGGGCAGCGGTACAAGGGGCCGGGAACTGTAACCATCCATCTTTTATTCTACTAGAATTTTCTTGACGTGTCACTAGCATAATGTTATAAAATAAGTTAGCTATGTTATTTTAAAGCCATACAAACGCAGTCGTTGCCAAAGTAACTGATTCGCGGTAAAAACAACAGATGACCTGTTCTGTGAGTCCTCCGTTGTTCAAGAAAAAAGGTCTGCTGCCGGCAGACAGACAGGAGAAAAAAATGCCAAACGTACGCGAACTGGAAAATGCGCTTCCCGTAGCCCCGCTAAAGGTCCTGGCCATGGAATCCGCCTCCGCCATAGGGAAACGTGTCAACAATTATCTTGTTGAATTCCGGAAAAATATGAAAAATACAAAACATGACGATCCCGCTTTCCGGGGATATATCGAGGACAGCTACCTTGTGGATGCCTCCAATCTCCGTTTCGGAAGCGGTGAAGGAAAAGGAATTGTAAGGGAATCCGTCCGGGGCAAGGATCTTTTCATTATAGTAGATGTATGTAACCATAGTCTGACCTATTCCATCAACGGATATACGAATCACCGTTCTCCGGATGATAATTACCAGGATCTGAAGAGAATGATCGCTTCCGCTGCCGGGAAGGCCCACCGTATCAATGTGGTAATGCCTTACCTTTATGAAGGCCGGCAGCATAAAAGGACCAGCCGGGAATCCCTGGACTGTGCTTATATGCTCACAGAGCTGGCCGATATGGGCGTCAATAATTTCATAACCTTCGACGCTCACGATCCCAGAGTGCAGAACGCCACGCCTTTGAACGGCTTTGACAATTTTACACCGCCCTATCAGTTTATGCGTGCCCTGCTTGACACAGAGGATGACCTTATCATCGATCAGGAGCATACCATCGTCATCAGCCCGGATGAAGGGGCACTGGATCGGGCTGTATATTTCGGCAACGTACTCGGCGTTAATACCGGCATGTTTTACAAGCGCCGGGATTACTCCACTATCGTAAACGGGAAGAACCCGATTGTCGCCCATGAATTTCTTGGCGACAATGTTGACGGCAAGGACGTTATCATCATCGACGATATGATATCCACCGGAGAAAGCATACTGGATACGGCCCGGCAGCTGAAGGAAATGAATGCCAAACGTGTATTTATCTGCTGTACCTTCGGTCTGTTTACAAACGGCCTGGAATCCTTTGACAAAGCTTATGAAAACTGCTGGTTCGACCGGGTAATTACTACCAATCTCACCTACCAGCCGCCTGAAATCTATACCAGGCCTTACTATACGGAAGCGGATATGAGCAAATTCCTGGCTTCTATCATCGATTTTATGAACCATGATATTTCCATGTCACATGTCATGACTCCGACGGAAAAAATTAATGAAATCCTGGCAAGATACAACAACCGGGAAGAATATCATATTTAATTAATTGTTTGAATGATCGCGAACGGGCACAGGATAGGTATCGCCATATCCTGTGCCCGTTTTTTTACTCTCTCATGCCGGATTTTGTCTGCAGCATTCTGCTCTGCCTTCACTTATTCCCGCGGGGTATTTTGCTTTGTCATTTTTTCTGTTTCTGAAGCAGGTCCCTGCTCCGGGACTGCCTTCTCTTCCATGCAGGGAAAAGCCAGAATCACCTTAAATAAATCACCATCCAGATAAATATCAAATTTACCGTTCTGCAGCTCCGTCAGATTCCTTGCTATGGATAAGCCCAGGCCGCTGCCTTCCGTACTTCTGGACACATCGCCCCTTATAAAGCGTTCTGTCAGCTCGTCGGCGCTGATATTCAGGGACTGTGCCGAAATATTTTTCATAGAAAAATAAGCGGTCTTTTTCCCTTCCTTTTCCTTCACTGTCAAATCCAGATAAACGCGGGTACCCTCCAGGGCATATTTGCACACATTACCGAACAGATTCTCCGCCACACGCCAGATTCTCCTGCTGTCCGCTTCAATATAAACCGGTTTTTCCGGCATGGCGGCCACCATAGTCAGGCATTTCTCGTTCATTTTTTCAGAGAACTCTCCTATGGTCTGGTTGATCAGTTCCACAAAATTAATCTTTTCCATCTGCAGGGATATGTTCCCGGAGGATATTTTGGAGGCCTCCACCAAATCATCGGTCAGCTGCTTCAGCCTCTGTGATTTACTGTCCAGCACCTGGATATATCCCTTGATTTTCTCATCCCGGATATCCTCCCGTTTCAGCAGATTGACAAAATTAATGATAGAGGTCAGAGGGGTCTTGATATCATGGGAAACATTGGTAATCAGATCGGCCTTCAGCCTTTCATCCTTCATACTGGTGGCAACCGCTTCCTGGATGCCGTCGCCGATACTGTTTACCGCCTCGGCCAGAACCTTATTTTCCCCATGCATCCTGCTGTCATCTATCTTGAAACCGAAATCCCCTTCTCCGATTGTCAGCGTCCCTTCCACAATTCTCTGCAGATCCTTGCGTTCCTGATACAGAAGCACGGCCACGCATACATCGATAACCCCCGCAGCCAGGATCCCCAGCACGCCAAGCATGCCGAAAAGAAGGTTCATCGCAGCTATGAGCAGAAACGGTATCAATATCCGGCTCACAATATGGCTGTTATCATAGAGGCGGAAAAACAGCCTTCTGATAATGCGCCCCAGCTGCCACAGAAGGGAGTCCCTCCAGAACCGGTGTACCTTCAGGCGGCGTACCAGCCCCAGATAAAAGGAAGTGGCCACCCAGTCCAACAGGAATGCCGCCAGAACCCCTCCAGCAGTCATCATAAACGGGCTTACGCCTCCTTCCAGCGTATAGCCGAAGGCAATTTCATAGGCAGTGGCACACAGCACACAATATCCGGCAGTAACGGAAATCCCCAGAACCAAGAAAATTTCCGTAGGGAAACGATCGCCTTTTTTGAGTTCCACCACATAACCGTCCTCGTTCTCCGCCTCCTTCCGGCCTTCATAGACGGTAAGGACGCCAAGAAGCCACAGGGACATAACCAGCGCCAGTATCCCCACCACGGCAGTCTGCCAGTAATAGGGCATAAAACTGACAAACGCATTCCTGGCCTGCGCCATGCTGTCATTTACCCCATAAGAAGTATCCACACCGATCCAGACCCTCGAATTTTCCGCAAACACATATTCATAGGTGCTGAGGATCCCGCGCATATCCTCCGTCGTCATCTGGGTATTCGTCTTGATTTCCACCCGATCCGGGTTATAATACAAATATCTGCCGTATCCGCCGAATTCCTCCGTAATTTCCTTCTCGCTCTTACCCGCAAAATTCTGGGAAACATTGGTGAAGTAACGGGCTTCTCCGTCCACCGTCATCTGATAGCAGTACCGGATATTCGTCTTGTCTTCTCCGTAGAACTTCTTAAAGCTGCTGTATTCTGTGAAATTATGATACAGCTGGTTACAGGCCTCCACCAGATTCGCGCGCAGCACCAGATATTCGTCAATATCGGAAGCATAGTCCGCCAGATCCAGCCCATCTGCGGAGTAATAACGCGGCACCAGAATGTCCAGAGCGATCACATCCTCTGTATCCACGGTCATCTCCCCTTTTTCAGATGCCCTTTCCATATACCCCTCCAGGCTGTCGGGCAGTTCGGCGATCATCCGCAGGCTTAAGGAATCCGACTCTGCCGCCTGGTTGGAATATTTAATGGCCTGCTTGGTGAGATCTGACTGAAGGCTGAAATCCCCGACATTCAAATCGGAAGGGATCTCCATTTCCGTATCGCTTCTCCCCAAGCCGAAATATATGGCAAAATCGTTTTCCGTCCCGTAAACCGTTTCGTAATTGAATCCGTAATTCCCCCACTTTATCAGGTCATCCAGATAGTACACCGCCGTAACATCCGATTCGGAAAGCATGCTGGTCCTGTTTACATAGGCGGTGATATCAATCTCCTTTTTTCCTTCATATTCCCCGTTGGTTTCCAGCTGGCTTTTGATAACGGACATTCTGGTAATATCCTGTACGTCCTTCCGTAGAATATCATCAAAGACCTCGGAATCCTCAAATAACTCCTTTTGGGAAAAAGGGGATATGAAGTAACGGCTCTTTCCGTTGGTTCCTTCCACGGTTATGAAAGAATTGGATATAATAGCGATTACACAGCCCACCGCCGCCGCTGATAATATTCTTTTTGTAAACAGAAGAAATACCCGCTTTCCTCTCCCGCAAACATTTGACTTCTTCATAACTGTCCTCCCGGTACTGCCGTTATTCCTGTCCTTACTGCTTTTCAATCTTATACCCTACCCCCCATACCACTTTCAGGTACCGGGGTTCCTTGGGGTTGATTTCAATTTTTTCCCTGATATGGCGGATATGAACCGCCACCGTGTTATCCGCTCCGATAGCTTCCTCCTCCCATATACTTTCGTAAATCTGATCAATGGAAAAAACCCTTCCCTGGTTCTTTACCAGAAGCAGCAGGATATTATATTCGATGGGTGTGAGCTTAACCGGTTCATCATCCACGGTCACTTCCTTTGTTTCATCATTGATTACCAGGCCTCCTGCTCGGAAAATCGCATTATTTTCCGAATTCAGGTTCCCCAATTGCGTATATCTGCGCAGATGGGATTTAACCCGCGCCACCAGCTCCAGGGGATTAAAGGGCTTGGTCACATAATCGTCCGCCCCGATATTCAGTCCCAGTATTTTATCCGCATCCTCCGATTTGGCGGAAAGTATGATAATGGGAATACTGCTGTATTCCCTTATTTTCAATGTGGCATGGATCCCATCCAGTCTCGGCATCATCACGTCAATAATAAGCAGATGGACCTCATTGGCCTTGAGCGCCCGGATCGCCTGCTCGCCGTCATAGGCTTTAATGACATGGTATCCCTCCTGCGCCAGATATATCTCAATGGCTTCCACTATCTCTCTGTCATCATCGCATACCAGAATATTCGTCATCTTCTGTCACTCCTTCTGCAAAGCATCCCGCGGTATATCTGTCCTCCGCGCCGCCATGCCCTGCCTTTTTTCATCAGTATACCACATATTCAGCTACGGTAACTACGATTTTATTAAACCATAAAAGAATTAATTTGCGAAAGGATTATTGTTAAGTTTTTCTTAAAAATATTTCTCATCTGTACGTGGGTGCAGATAAAAAAGTTTGGCGTCCCCCGTCCCCGCTTCCCTGTGCGCCCCGCTGCCCTGCAAGGATTCCTGGAAGGGGCGTTATAAGCACGCCGGTCCTTTGGCTGCGTCCTTTGCAGCCTTAGTACCGCTGCGTGATTATCCGAGCGGAAGCGTCCCCTGGAAGGAACCTTGCAGGACAGCGGGGCGCACAGGGAAGCGGGGACGGGGGACGCCAAACTTTTTTATCTACACCCTCTGTACGTATCCATCTTGCAATTCCTTCCGTTTTCCCTTACCATAGAAATGCGGCTTCCTGAAAGGGACGCCTGCCAGGCATCCAGAAAGAAAGGAAAACCATCATGCAAAATACATTTCATTCCACCGGAACCTATATAGCGGACCAGCGACTGACAGACAGTGTAAATATAGCCGTAGCCCTTGGTAAACCTCTTCTCATCAAGGGAGAACCCGGCACAGGCAAAACCATGCTCGCCCAGGCCGCCGCCGAAGCACTGGAAAAAGAACTGATTATCTGGAATATCAAATCCACCACCAAAGCCCAGGACGGCCTGTATACGTATGATACGGTCAAAAGGCTTTATGACAGCCAGTTCGGGGCAGATGGCGTCAATGATATCGCACGCTACATCCGTCTGGGTAAGCTGGGCGAGGCTTTTTCCCGGGACAGCCAGCCGGTTCTGCTTATTGATGAAATCGACAAGGCGGATCTGGAATTCCCCAATGATCTGCTTTGGGAGCTGGATCGCATGGAATTCTATATCCCGGAAACCGGCGTTACCATAAAAGCCGCCAGGCGGCCTGTGGTTATCATTACCTCCAATGCGGAGAAAGAGCTTCCGGATGCCTTTTTACGCCGATGCCTGTTCCATTATATCGATTTTCCGGACAAGGAGCTATTGACCAAAATAGTCAATGTTCATTTTCCTTCCGTGGAAGACCGGCTTTTAGAGGCTGCCATCGCCGTCTTTGAAGAAATCCGTTCACTCCGCAGTATACGAAAAAAACCGGGCACCTCCGAATTGATTGACTGGGTCAACGCACTTTCCCTGGGAGGTATTCCGCCGGAGAAAGTTGCAGAAGCATTTCCGTATCCGGGAATCCTCTTAAAAAAAGAGGAAGATATGGAAGCGGTAAAAAAACACCGTTATTTGTAAGGAGAGTACTCATGTTTGAAGCTTTTTTTATCATTCTCAGAAACAGCGGCGTCCCTGTCACACCAGGAGAATGGCTCTCTGTCCAGGACGCGTTGGAAAAGGGGCTGTGCCGCAGCAGCCTCTCCTCCTTCTACTCTCTTTCCCGTATGCTCCTGGTAAAAAGAGAGACGGATTACGATAAATTTGATTTGGCGTTTGAGGAATATTTCAAGGGTATCCGCCATGACAGCCTTTTGACCGGCCGCCTGCTGGAATGGCTGGATAAGCCGGAAATGAACGCGCTGCTCCTTCAATGGAAAGAAACGGGGAAAACAGCTTTCGAAAAAGAGCCGGAAAACACGGAGAGCAAAAGAAACGGGGAAGAAACGGAAGAACTTCTGAAGAAACGGTTGGAAGAACAGAATGGGGAACATAATGGAGGAAACCACTGGATAGGGACTATGGGCAGCTCCCCCTTCGGAAATACAGGCGCTCCCACAGACGAAATCCGTGTTGGAGGCCAAAGCGGCCACCAGTCCGCGTTCGCCGTGATGGGCGAACGAAAGTACAAAGATTTCAGGGATGATCGCATCATAGACAACCGCCAGTTCCAGCAGGCACTCCGCCGATTACGGCAGTATTCTTCCCGTCCTGAGCTGCCCCACACCCAGCTGGACCTGAATGGAACCATTGATAAGACCTGCGGAAACGGGGGCTTTCTCCAAATCGTCATGGAAGCGCCGCGCCAGAATGGCATAAAGCTGATGCTGCTCATGGACTCCGGAGGAACCATGCTTCCTTATTCCAGCCTGATGAATGAACTATTCCAGGCCGTAAGCAAATCCAATCACTTTAAGGAGACCCGGTTTTATTATTTTCACAATTGTATCTACGGAAAGCTGTATCATACACCGGCCTGTGAATATGGCGAATGGACGGACACGGAATGGCTGCTGCGCAATTTAAAAAGTGACACAAAGGTAGTTATCGTAGGGGATGCCGCCATGGCCCCGGAAGAGCTTTTTTCCCTTAACGGGAATTACCGCGGCTCCAACGACGGCCTGGCCGGCTTCGCATGGATGCAGCTGCTGAAAGAACACTTTAAAAAAAGTGTCTGGCTGAACCCCAAGATGGCCCGGGGAAACGCTCCCTGGCGGGAATCGGAAACCGCCGTCAAGGAACTGTTTCCCATGTATCCCCTCACAGTAAAAGGGCTGAAGGAAGCAATGAAGGAACTGATGCGGGGATAACCGTTTCTATTCCTTCAGCCAATACCTGGAACCATCCTTGGTGCGTTCCAGAAAGCCGTATTCTATCATCAGCCTTCTGATATAGGGAAAATCATTATGAATCCGTTTTAAGATCCTGTTAATCTCCACCTCTGTGTAGCTGCTTCCCGGCTTAAAATTATCCGCAATTTTACGGAGAACCACTAATTTTCTTTTTTCCCTGGCGGGTATTTCCTTCAGATGACCGTTTTCTTCAAAAAAGGTTTGCAGAATCTGCATTTTCTCTTCCTCTGTCACAATGTATCTGTCGTCAACCATCGCCGCCGTTCTGTGAGGCTCACACAGCTTCTCTCCGGGCTGCTTTTCCGTCTTTTCCCCGGTTTCCTTAAGCAGATCCATCATTGCCAGAAAGGCCCTTGCCTGCCGCTCCTTTTCCCGCAGCTTAAAGCGATGGTTCCTTACTGTGGAAGGAGAAATCTTCTGCCTGTCCGCCGTTTCTTTATCGCTCAGGCCCTCCGCCATAGACGCCAGGACGGACTGCTGGATTTCCGATATCCCTGTTAACCCGGAATGAATCAGGAAATGCAGCATGGATCCATGCTCTTCCTGTAAGTGGATCTGCATCCGCTTACGGGCTTCAAAATATTTTCCGTCTTTTGGAAAAACCTCTCCTTTATCATAAATCTCCCCGCAGATCAGACATTGCACCCGGGTTTGTGTCTCCCGGAAGCCCTGCTTCAATTCCTCCGGGGAGGCGCTGTTAAAAACCTCATCCCTGCATTCTAATGTTTCATATGCCATCGTGCTCTTCCTCCTTTTTCTATCCTTCTTTTGGTACTTTAAGTCTTATAACGCCTACTTTGGAATCTCGAATTTTTAACTTTTGAATGTTGTAAACTCTTACAGGATTTATTTACATCATTATATAACATGGATATTATACCTCATATTTTATGCTTTGTCTATATATAAGCAAACATTTATATCATATGTTTATATATTTAAAAATCGGATTGTGATACATTAAAAAGTGATGATAGCTGGAGGGACTGCAAAGCGAAATTCTTCACCGACAGCCCGATTCTTTACGATTCATCAAATAACTTTTCGGAAATTCAGGCACGACAAAAAAACGGTTCCGGAGCATCTTCTCTGCCCAAAACCGTTTTTTCACGATTGCTATCCGCTTATTTACTGTTTGCCTTCCGCCCGTGCTTTGCTTATGAATGTCACCGATATAACAAGCATGGCAAACGAACCGAACAGAAAACCGAAATAGACCATCGCTACCGGCGTGGTACTGGTTATCCCTTCTATATTGGCATACAATTTGCCGTCATGCAGAAGCGCGGTCACCTCACGTCCCGGCATATACGCGGCACTGCCGTGTGTATTCTGCAGTTCGTATTCCTTCCCTTCATATTTGACAATGACCTCATAATGAGTCTGCCGTTTGCCAAATACCCTCCTCACAACATCTTCCGAACTCACAACGGCCGCCTTGACTTCCGTGTATTCGGGATTGGTGTCATCCATGGCAAAACGCAGGAATACCGTTGCCACGATGCACAAAACCGTAAGAATACTGCAGATAATTGCTTTTTTCTTCATAAAGATCCTCCCATTCTTTTATATACAAGGCCGGATTTCTCCCGCCGCCTTATCCTCCGGCTTTATTTCCATACCTGTGCACACCGGCTGTACCGTTCGTTCCACAAGTAAATGAAATACGTCTATACCGCCGCTTTCCTTAATCGTATTCATCAGGAATCCCATTTTCCCTCCCAGGTCCGTAAAAGAGTCAAGCCCTTCCATGATTACCTCTTTCCCGGGAGTTTCATCCCAGTGCGCCTCCAGGGAATCCTCGTTAAAATACAGCTTTACCTTACGCCGGCACGCTTCTTCCAGGAAAGCGAAATCAATTTTTAAAACCATCCTTCCGTCTTCATCCGTGGAAAATTCTCCTTTTGTCCCAATCCGGTAAATTTCCCCGTGAAAGGATACATTGGCAGCCACCGCTTTCACAAAACCAATTTCCAGGGAAATCCGCTCTTCTCCCTCATACAAATGAATAAACAAGCGGTTTCCCGATGCCATGAAGCCTATTTTCCGGATTCCATCGGTAAAATTATTGTGGAAAACCTGCATCAAAAGAGGCATCAGCCCCACCTGACGCTCATTCATCTCGTATATCCTGCCGTTCAGGAAACGGATCCGGTTCTGTCTCAGAGTACTTCTGACGTAAACAGCTTTCCGTTTCTCCCATCCGCCTTTTTCAATGACCGGAAGGCCGGTACGGCGTCCTTCCAGCTCTTCAATGACGTGCTGCAGCATGATCTGCCCCCGCAGATCTTCCGGCAGCACTGCCGGCGGCTCAAAGCCTTCCTCAAAATATTTTTTCACAATTCCCAGAAGCACACAGTTCTGGAAAAGCTCCTTACTCCCTGCATTGGTCACCACCACCATATTCAGATCCGGATATGCCAGCACATCCTGGCCCAGCATGCCATTATAATTAAAGGAACCTTCCCTGCCTCCCATCCACATCTGGTAGCCATAGCCGTAATTACTCATGACGGAAGGCGTGTCCGTATGTCTTTTGCAGGATGCTTCCACCCAATCCTGCGGCACCAGCTGTTTTCCTTTCCAGTTTCCGTGCTGCAGATAAAGCATACCCAGCTTTGCCGCATCTTCCGGGCACAGGAAAAGCCCCCAGCCGCCTTTGGTTATTCCCTTCGGACAGGTTTCCCAGAAAATCCTGCGGATCCCCATAGGCTCCCACAGGCGGGGACGCAGATATTCCATCAGCGTTTCTCCGGTTATTTCCGTAATAATAGCAGACAGCATATAAGAGTTCATACTGTTATATTCAAAGTTTTTTCCCGCAATACCTACCAGTCCCGATTCCAGATACCCTCTTACCCAGTCGTTCCCGGATACGATCCCGGTTTCATTAAAGCTGACACAGCTTGTCATTGTCAGCAGATGTTCCACCGTAATATCCTTCAGCCGAAATATATTAAACAGGTTTTTCCTGCTTCCGAAGAGATCAATTACCTTATCCTGCAGCCTGAGGCGCCCTTCCTGAATGAGCATACCCACTGCCATGCCGGTAATGCTTTTGCACATGGAATAACTGGCATGCCACAGGCCGGGCTGATACGGCTCAAATCCGCATTCACAGATGACTCTGCCGTTTCTCACCACCATAACCTGGTGAATATCCACGTTTTCATGAAGCGCCAATTCTTTCAGGAAAGCAGCCAGATGTGCCGAAGATACTCCCTGGCTCTCAGGAACGGCCCGTTCCAGGGGCTGCTCCTCTTCCTCCTGCTTCCCAAAGCCGTCGCCAAAAGGAAAAGCCGGCTTCTGCGGGAAAAAATCCACTTTTCCCACATTTCCGGTTTTTCTTGCAATAATATTCCATATCAACTCAGCTACTGCCAATTCTGTTTTTGCCATCCTTTTTGCTCCTTCAATTTAAAACAACAAACATTCCCAAATTCCCTCTTTTACCGTTGCTGGCACGATGGGAAAAAAGATACGCCGGGTTGCAGCAGGTGCAGATATCCGTTACACTGATATGTTCCGGCCGGATACCGGCAGATAAACAGACCGCTTCATTTGCCTTCCATAAGTCCAGCTGGTATTTTCCGTTTTTCTTATCCAGCAGAATCTGTTCTTCTTTTATGCTCTGTACCCGCTTCATTTCTTCCCGGGAAAAAAGAATGCGGAAGGCTTCCGCCACATCCTGGCTCACCTCATAGCAATCCTGACAGATTGACGGGCCGATACCCGCAAGGATGTCCTCCGGCCGGGAGCCGAAGGCCTTCTCCATGGCCTCCACCGTCTTTCTCCCCATTCCTCCTGCCGTGCCTTTCCACCCGGAATGCGATAATCCGATGGCCTTCTTTACCGGATCCACAAACAGCAGCGGAACACAATCGGCATAGAAGGTGGATAGAACAATACCTGGTTCCTCCGTAATCAATCCGTCCACATCGGCATAATCTCTGGGCCGAAGAATCCCTTTTCCTTTATCCGCGGCTGTCACATGGCGGATATTCGTGGTATGCGTCTGGTCGGAAAAAACAAAATCCCCGGTACTGCATCCAAGCGCCCCGGCTATCCGGCAAAAATTTTCATTTACATTTTCTGGTTTATCCCCACGGCTGAAGCTTACATTCATGGACCATAGATCGCCCTCGCTGACGCCTCCCAGCCTGGTACTCATCAGATGTCTTACCACCCCTGTTTTTTCTATAGCCGGGAAAGTCAGGTATTGTGCTCCGTTTATCGCCCTCTGTCGCATAACCGGCCGGGCAGGATCTTTTCGCTTAATCTCCGTTAACTTTTCCATGCAATCCTTTCCTTTCTGTCAGCATAACGGTTCGGACAACACACAGACCTGACTGCATTGTCCGGTCAGCAGCCTCCTATATAGTCAAAAGCATTCTGATACCAGTTTACGCTTTCTCCACATATTGCAACCACGTCAAACCGTACCGGAATGCTTCCCCCCAGTCTTTTTTGGTAAAGATAATAATCCGCCACCTTGCATATTTTCTTTTGTTTTGCGTATCCAACCGCTTCTTCCGGATAACCCAGCGTCTTGTTTTTTCTGTATTTAACTTCAAAAAAAACAAGAAAATCCCCATCCCGGCCAATCAGATCCACTTCTCCCTGACGGCACCGGAAATTTCTTTCGGTTATTCGTATCCCTTTTTTCCGGAGATACAGGCAGACGGCCTCTTCATAGGCTTCCCCTAACTCTCTTTTATTCATCGGCACTTTCCATAAAATTTTTAATAAAACTTCTTCTGTGGATAGGAGTAGGCCCCAGTCTCTTCAAAGCATCAATATGAGCTGCCGAACCATATCCTTTATTGGCTTCAAACCCATACCCGGGAAAAATGCTGTCATACTGCACCATCATCCTGTCCCTTGTCACCTTGGCAATAATGCTTGCGGCAGCTATGGATGCACTTTTGGCATCTCCTTTGATAATAGGCACCTGGCGGCACCTGATTCCGGGGATGGTAACCGCATCATTGAGAAGGAGATCCGGCTGTACAGACAGGCGGCCGACGGCCTCCCTCATCGCTTCATAGGTCGCCTGCAGAATATTGATTTCGTCGATTCTTTCCGGCGAAGCACAGCCAATTCCTGCCGCCACCGCTTCTTTCATTATAACCTCATAAAGCGCTTCCCTTTTTTGGGCGCTCAGCTGCTTGGAATCATTCAGATAAAGGATACTGCAGTCCTTTGGCAGAATGACCGCTCCTGCCACCACAGGACCTGCCAGCGGGCCTCTTCCCACCTCATCTATGCCGCATAGATATCCCGCATATGCATATTCTCTTTCAAAACGGAGCATTGTGAACATACGTTCTTTTTCTTTTTCCACAGCTTCCAGGCGCTTTACTGCCCTCGCTATTTCTGCCCTGATACCGCTTCGTTCATCATGTCCATAGGTTTCTATAAGCTGCGGCAGTAGGTCTGTGGGGCAGTTTTTGAATTGCTCTTTTATCTCCTGTATTTTCATTTTCCACACCTGCTTTTTGGTTATTGATGCTTCAGCACGCCGAATTTGTTCAGCGGCCAAATCCGGACCCATGCCTTTCCGATAATATTGTGGCGGCGGATATTTCCCACACTTGGATCCCTGCTGTCCGAGCTGTTGTTCCGGTTATCCCCCATAACAAAATACTCATCATCCCCCAGGGTTATCGGTTCCGTTGCCAATCCTGCAAAATGAATGGTTTCTTTTCCGTAATCCTCTTCCAGTATCGTGCCGTTAATATAAATATTACCCTGTAAATCAATCTGCACCGTTTCTCCCGGAAGCCCGATAATACGCTTCACATAAAAAGTATTCTCCGCATATTGGAAGGGAAAAACGATAATATCAAATCGCTGCGGTTCTGAAAAGCGGTAGGATATTTTATCCAGTATCAATTGATCATTATTGCTTAAGGTAGGTTCCATGGAACTGCCGCTCACGGAAGTCCTCTGCCCCACAAAGGTAATCAGCAGGTAGGTACCCAGCAGCACCACCAGGATGTAAAGTATTGTACTGATAATTTCCTTCACCACATGTTTCATTTCATTATGCTCCAATCTGTTTGATTACGGCCTTTCCAGGGAAATCCTCCCTAATCTGCCGCTTCTGAAATCATCGGTTACCAACTGGGCCGCTCTGCTAAGATCCGGTTCGCCGCCCTTTTTGTAACACTTGCGCCTTTCAGCTACCGCCTCCAGCACCTGTACCGGCGTTTCCCCTCCGGCAAGACCGTATCTGCCTTTCAGAAGAGAAGCATACCATTCCTGCAGAAAGGTTATCAGGTCGATGGCCAGTTCATCCATAATGATGATTTCATCGTTCATGGAGCCTATAAATGCCAGTTTCATGCCAACGCACTGGTCTTCAAATTTCGGCCAGAGAATTCCGGGAGTATCCAGAAGCTCCAGTCCCTTATTCAGCCTGATCCACTGTTTTCCTTTGGTTACACCGGGCTTATTGCCCGTTTTCGTACACGCCTTCCCGGCAAAAGAATTAATAAAGGTAGACTTCCCCACATTGGGAATTCCGGCAACCATCGCACGTACCGGACGGTTCAGTATCCCCCGTCTCCTGTCCCGTTCTATCTTCTCCCTGCACACCTCCTGCACGGCTCCCTGGATAGCTTTCATACCCTGACCGCTTTGTGCATTGATTTCCAGCGCCTTGATTCCCTGCTCCTGAAACCAGGCCGTCCATGCGCGGTTGCATACCGGATCCGCCAAGTCGGATTTGTTCAGTAGAACCAGCCTGGCTTTGTTCTTCCCCAGATCATCGATATCCGGGTTTCTGCTGCTTTGGGGAATCCGGGCATCCACCAGCTCTATAATCAGATCGATCAGTTTGATATCTTCCTGCATAGCACGTCTTGCTTTCGTCATATGCCCAGGATACCATTGGTAATTCATGTTACACTCCTATCTGCCCGCACCGGCAGGCATGCGGCCTTAAGCCGCGCTTTATTTTATGGGACCCATAGTACTGCTTCCCTCACTCATCTTAAACCAGGCTTTCCCCACGATATCATCCCTGGCAACCGCTCCTATGTTTCCTGACCGGCTGTCCTCGCTGCTGTTGCAGTTATCGCCCATAACAAAATATTCATCATTTCCCAGCTTTATTTCATGCTCCGCAATTCCCGCATCCGCTATGAGATCATACATATCATCTCCCACCGCCTTCCTGTTCACGTACAGGATCCCTTCAATTATCTGAACGGTTTCCCCGGGGACGGCCACCACACGCTTTACATAGTAATGCGTATTCTGGTTTCCGTTAGGCAGGAATACCACCACATCCCCTGCCTTCGGGTTAGACAGCTTATAGATAAACCGGTTGATCAGGATTTCCTGTCCGTTGTAAAGGGCAGGCTCCATAGAGACCCCGATAACGCTGGTCCGTATTCCCACGAAATAAACAATAACAAATGCCAGAAAAGCAGCGATTGCAATACCCAGCACGTAGCTGAGGATCTCATGAAGTATGGCTGTGCTTATTTTTTTCCTTCTTCTGTAAAAGCTTAATCCCTTTGACCTTCTCATTTGTAATTTCCCACATTCTGCAGTTAAAATTCCTGTGTACCAGACGACTGATTCATTTTATCACGAAATACACAAAACTGGCAAGCGGACAACTTCCCTGGGGTGCAGATAAAAAAGACTGGAGTCACCTGTCCCTGCCGGGCCGGAGGTTCCTATAATTAAGCAAAAAGGGACAACCACCACAGCGGCTGCCCCTCATACCGTATCCGATTATTTTACCAGTTCTTTAACCTTAGCCTTCTTACCTACTCTGTCTCTTAAATAATTCAGCTTGGCTCTTCTTACTTTACCTTTTCTTACCACTTCAACCTTCTCTACATTGGGAGAATGCAGCGGCCATGTCTTTTCAACGCCGATGCCGTTAGAAGCTTTTCTTACAGTAAAGGTAGCCCTGTTGCTGCCGCCCTGCTTCTTCAGGACAACGCCTTCGAATACCTGAACTCTTTCACGGTTTCCTTCTTTGATTTTACCATAAACTCTTACGGTATCACCTACATTGAACTCGGGAACTTCCGCTCTCAGCTGTTCTGCTTCAATTGCTTTAATAATATCATTCATTGCTCTTCCTCCTGATTTATCGGATGTTCTTAATACATTTCCTGTAACAGAGGACCATCTCATTTTCGCAACGTTAATAATATACCATATTGTTCCTGCAAAAGCAAGTACAAATTGACATGCGGACATCCGGGGGCGTAGATAAAAAAGACCGGCGTCACCTGCCCCTGCTTCCCTGTGCGTCCTGCTGCCCTGCAAGGATTCCTGGAAGGGGCGTTATAAGCACGCCGGTCCTTTGGCTGCGTCCTTTGCAGCCTTAGTACCGCTGCGTGATTATCCGAGCGGAAGCGTCCCCTGGAAGGAACCTTGCAGGGCAGCAGGACGCACAGGGAAGCAGGGGCAGGTGACGCCGGTCTTTTTTATCTACGCCCTTGTCAGGGATCCCGATTAGGAAACCCAATAAACCGTTTGCCGGCCGATACGCAGGCCCAGTTTTTGCTGCAGCTTTACGGATGCTTCATTATCAGTGAAAATCTGGCAGAAAGGAACCCTGCCCTCATCAAGAATACGGTTGATCAGATGCCGTTCCAGGGCTTCGCCGATCCCCTGTCTGCGGAATGGCTCAAACACCTCCAGCATCCCCATACTGCATTCCGCATGCATACCGATAAAACCAGCCAGCGTTTCCTCTACAAAAGCGCCGTACATCCTGCCGGAACGGATCCGTCCCTCCAGATATTCCTTATCATGTACTGTATGGTAGTGGGAGTATACCTCCTCCAGGAAGGAAATTGTCAAAGGCCTGATACAAAAACGGGAATCCTCCTCCAGAAGGGTTTTTCTGGTATAGGCCGCCTGTACACAGGCATTCACTATTCCGGCATCAAAACGCCTGCAGATACTATCCTTCAGGAACTCCTGATGCGCAACGAAAAGGCCGTCCTTCAGCCCTCTTGGTATAAGGGAAAGGAGCCGTTCCCCCATATCTTCATCCGAAGCAGATACCATTACGGCCCCGCTCGGTACATCCTTAAGCAGAACCCCCTCTTCATCCCCGCACAGGATATCCGCCTGTCCTGCGCGTATCACCTCTATCATATCCATATGGTCTATTTTACTTTTCAGCAGCCAGGAAAGCGCCTTCGGCTCCCTGGCATAGACTTCATACAGATCCGGCCTGCGCTTCCTGGTACGGGCTTCAGACTGCTGCAGGCGCCATTGATCCACCCTGGCATGATCTCCTGACAAAAGCACCTCGGGAACCGGCTTTTCCCTCCATATCTCCGGTCTTGTGTACTGGGGGTACTCCAGAAGATTATTGTGGAAGGATTCAAACTCCGCCGACTCTTTGTTTTTCAGCACCCCGGGAACAAGACGGGATATGGCATCAATCATAACCATGGAAGGAAGCTCCCCCCCGGTAAGCACATAATCCCCGATGGAAATATAGTCTGTCACTATGGTCTCAAGGACCCTTTCATCGATTCCCTCGTAGTGACCGCATAAAAAAACAAGATCCTCTTCCCCTGCCAGCTCATGCGCCATCTGCTGGTTGAATACGCTTCCCTGAGGCGTTACATAAATAACACGGGGAGGCTTTCTGCCTTCCTCACCAATCTTTTCTTCTATATAGCGGTAAGCATCATAAACAGGCTGTGCCTGCATCAGCATACCGGCACCGCCACCATAAGGGTAATCATCTACTTTTTTATGCTTGTTCACTGTAAAGTCCCGGATATTTACCGCTTCCAGGCTGATATGGCCATCCGCCGCCGCCCGGCCCAGAATACTTGTATGTAACCCGCCCTCCACCATATCCGGAAAAAGAGTCAGTATATGAAACTTCATTCCTGCTTTCCTCCGCGGCTATCGTTGCCAAGTTCCAGCAATCCGTCCAGGAGATGTACACGCATTCTGGCATTTTCCACATCCACATCCAGTATGCATTCTTTAATTGCCGGAATGAGTACGTTTCCTCCCTGAAGCAGCGTTACCTCATAGACATCATTTGCCCCTGTTGTAATCACATCACAAAGTGTCCCCAATTCCGTACCGTCTTCCAGTTCCACAGTCATATCAATCAAATCAGCAATGAAATATTCATCCCGTCTCAGCCGAACAGCATTTTCCCGTGTCACATACAGGCTGGCTTTACCAAATTTTTCCACGTCATTGATATCATCAAGCCCTTTGAACTTGAGAATTACAAACTGTTTAAAAAATTTAACGCCTTCCAGTTCCAGTGTTCTGTTTTCCTTCCCATTGTCCAGAATCACCTGCTTCAGCCTCTTGAACCTGGAAGGATCATCCGTGGTAGGATAAACCTTTACCTCTCCCTTCAGGCCATGAGTTGCCGTAATGATTCCCACCTGCAGTCTCTGTTCCATCCTTGTCCTCATTCATCTACTTATTTGTTAAATCCCCGGTCATTGCGCTGTTCGGGGTAACATCCGGAAACAAAAAGCCGCTTCCATAGAAGGAGCAGCCTTTTTGTCTTATCAGATGATCTCTACATCCACATGCATTTTGTCTCCCAGAGCAGCCGCCTTCACAACCGCACGGATTGCTTTGGCGATACGGCCCTGCTTACCGATTACTTTGCCCATGTCGGACGGTGCAACGTGAAGCTCAATTGTCGTTATTTTTCCGTTTTCTTTTTCCGTAACGACCACTTCCTCCGGGTTGTCAACAAGTGCTTTAGCTATCACTTCAACCAGTTCTTTCATTACTTTCCCTCCATTCAACCGGATACCCGCTCAGCAGACACGGATATCCTCTCCTTAGCAAAGAGGTCTTATTTCTCGATTCCTGCTGCTTTGAAGATTTTGCTGACTACCTCTGTGGGCTGTGCACCATTGTTCAGCCATTTCTTTGCCAGTTCTTCATTTACTTTGAACTCACTGGGATTCTTGTTGGGATCATAGGTTCCGATTTCTTCGATGAATCTACCGTCTCTGGGAGATCTGGAATCTGCCACGATAATTCTGTAAAAAGGAGCCTTCTTCTGTCCCATTCTTCTTAATCTGATCTTTACTGCCATTTTTCTTACCTCCGGAAATGTTTGCTTTTTTTAATTTATTAAAAAGGAAGTTTAAACTTACCCTTTTTGCCTCCGAAACCTCCCATCATGCCGGGAAGCTGTTTCATCATTTTCTGGCTCTGTTCAAATTGTTTGATAAAACGGTTTACAACACTGATATCCACCCCTGCTCCTCTGGCAATCCGATGTTTTCTGCTGGGATTAAGCAGTTTGGGGTTCCGGCGTTCCGCCGGTGTCATGGAAAGAACCACAGCCTCCATCCGGGCCATCTGTTTCTCATCCACCATGGATTCAATATCCGCTGATTTGCCGCCGATACCGGGCATCATGCTCAAAATACTGGACAGGCCGCCCATATTACGCATTTGTTTCATGCTTTCCAGGTAATCCTCAAAATCGAATTTCCCTTTCTTCATACGGGATGCCATCTCTTTTTCCTTGTCGGCATCCAGGTCCAGGCTTGCCTGGGCTTTATCAATTAAGGAAAGGACATCACCCATGCCGAGTATCCGGCCGGCCATCCTGTCCGGGTAAAACTGTTCCAGATCGGAAAGTTTTTCTCCCATACCTACATAAAGGATAGGCTTTCCTGTCACCGCTTTAACGGAAAGGGCCGCGCCGCCGCGGGTATCACCATCCATTTTGGAAAGGATAACCCCGTCCACACCCACTTTTTCGTCAAATTCCTTTGCCACATTTACGGCATCCTGGCCGGTCATGGCATCCACCACCAAAAGCGTCTGGTGAACGGTGATATTCTCCTTGATTTCCTGCAGCTCCCGCATCATATCTTCATCAATATGCAGGCGGCCTGCCGTATCCAGGATTACCACATTATTTCCGTTTTTCTGTGCATGCTCCATGCCTGCTTTGGCAATATCCAGAGGGCGGTTCTTCGTTCCCATGGAAAAGGCATCCACGTTCTGCTTCTTTGCATTGATTTCCAGCTGCTCCACAGCCGCCGGGCGATAAATATCACAGGCAACCAGCAGAGGCTTTTTCCCCTTCCGCGTAAACTTGCCCGCAAGCTTGGCCGCAGTGGTGGTTTTACCTGCACCCTGAAGGCCGCACATCATAATAACCGTAGTAGACTTTCCCGGCTGCATGGCGATCTCCGTGGTTTCCGATCCCATGAGGGCAGTCATTTCTTCGTTAACTATCTTAATTACCATCTGCCCGGGGTTCAGCCCGTTCATCACATCCGCACCAATCGCCCTGGTTTCCACGGATTTAACAAACTGCTTTACAACACGGAAATTAACATCCGCTTCCAGAAGGGCCATTTTGACTTCTTTAAGGGCTGTTTTCACATCCTCTTCCGTCAGCCGTCCCTTTCCACGCAGGTTCTTGAAAACGTTCTGGAGTTTATCGGTTAAGCTCTCAAATGCCATAAACACAATTTCCTTTACTGATACTTTACAGTTCTTCCAGAATCTCGTCAGCCAGCCTAATTACCGCTTCTTCCGAAGCCTGGCGCTTGATCTCTTCCAGCTTTTCCGTGATATTCCGGAATTTCTCCATCAGGTGCAGCCTGCTTTCATATTCCTCCAGCGTCTTATCACACCTTTTTATCAAATCATGAACCCCCTGCCTGCTGATACCCGCTTCCTGGGCAATCTCGCTTAAAGACATGTCGTTCATTACCGCATCCTCATAGATCCGGCGCTGATGCTCCGTGAGTAATTCGCCGTAAAAATCATATAACAGACCCTGTTCCACAATCTTTTCCATATTCATCCATCCTGTGCCTGTTATCGGTTTGTTTACTGTCATGGCGTATTCTGTCTTTCGGACAGACACTGTCCGCTCACCGCATGAGTTATCTTACTATAAACAAAGAAAGGTGTCAAGTATTTTTTCTTGACACCCTCACACCTGACATTACTGTTCAAAGTCCCTTGTACCCTACCCGCTTTTTCCGTAAAAATACTTAAATTTTTTCACTGAATATATTCTTGTACCCTTCCCCATAAATCTCAGTGGCGCTGGATACAATCATAAAAGCCAGCGGATCCTCCTCCTTCACTATCTCCTCCGCTTTGGGAGACATGGTATTGCGCATCACACACATGATAACCTGTTTGGGGTTATTGCTGTATGCCCCTCTTCCCTCCAGATAGGTCACTCCGATATCCAGTTCCTCCAGAAGCCTGGCCGTTATCTTTTCCGAATGATCACTGATAATGTAGATAAGCTTTGCTTCGTCCCGCCCGTACAGAACTGCATCAAACGTAATACTGCATATCACCACTGCCAGTATGGCATACATAATCGTATCAAAATCGCCGAATACAAACAGGGATGCGGAAACGATCAGGATATCCGTCAGGAAAAAGAGCCGTCCGGTTTTCAGATGCTTATATCTCAGCCTCAGGAATTTAACAATAATATCTGTTCCGCCGGTAGTGGCACCCGCCTTAAATACTATTCCCAGGCCGATTGCCATCAAAAGACCTCCGGCCAGGGCCGCAAGCAGCGGCTGGGAAGTCAGTGCCCCGAAACGGGTAAAAAAATTGGTGAATACCGAACACATAAATGTGGCGTAAATCGTGGAAACAATGAAACGCAGCCCAAATTTCCAAAGTCCTGCTATCAGTATGGGGATATTGATCAGAAGCATGCCCGACCCTGTAGGCAGGCCTGTCAGACGGTTAATGATAACTGCAATACCTGTCACCCCGCCGGGCGCCAGGTTATTCGGATCCAGAAAAAGGCTGATACTCACCCCATAAATACAGGCAGCCACCGTAATCAGGATATAATCAAATATCCGTCTCTTTACCGTCTTTTTTTCCATAAATTCTTCTGCCATACATACCTCCTATTTTACTATAGCCGGAAAAAGGAAAAACCGCATAATTAACTTACGCGGTTTTATCCGTGCAGCGGGCTGCACTTCTTTCCTATCAAAACAATGAAACATCAGTGAAGAGGAACCGTCCGGATCATTTTCTGCAATCCGCGCCCTAAATATTCGTTCTTACGCTTTTAGGCTTGTATCCTTCTCTTTCAAGGGCAGTGATAATCTGCTGCTTATGCTCGGTGCCAAAGGCTTCCAGTGTAATCCGCAGTTCCACAGCCGCGCTGCGGTTAATGGAAACAAACTGGTTATGCTCCAGTTTAATCACATTCCCGTTTTCCTTTGCGATCACATCCGCCACACGGGAAAGCTCACCCGGCTTATCCGGCAGCAGGACGGATACGGTAAAGATGCGGTCACGGAATATCAGGCCATGCTGGACCACAGATGACATTGTAATCACGTCCATATTGCCGCCGCTTAAAATAGATACCACCTTTTTGTTTTTCACATCCAGGTGCTTCAGTGCCGCAACGGTCAGCAGTCCGGAATTTTCCACTATCATCTTGTGGTTTTCCACCATATCCAGAAAAGCCACTACCAGTTCTTCATCCTCAATGGTAATGATTTCATCCATATTTTTCTGTATGTAAGGGAAGATAATGCTGCCCGGTGTTTTTACAGCCGTACCGTCGGCAATTGTATTCACACGGTCCAGGGTCACCACTTTGCCCTTTTCCAAAGACGCCTGCATACAATTAGCCCCGGCAGGCTCCACACCAATCACATGGATTTTAGGGTTCAGAAGCTTCGCAAGCGTGGATACCCCGGTAGCCAGGCCGCCTCCGCCCACCGGTACAAGTATATAGTCCACCAGGGGCAGTTCTTTGAAGATTTCCATCATAATGGTTCCCTGGCCGGTTGCCACCACCGGGTCATCAAACGGATGGATGAAGGTATACCCCATCTCCTCCGCCAGTTCGTAGGCCCTGGCACAGGCTTCATCGTATACATCCCCGTAAAGGACCACCTGTGCACCATAGTTTTTGGTGCGGTTCACCTTCATTAAAGGAGTGGTGGTCGGCATTACAATAACCGCTTTACAGCCATAGGCTTTTGCCGCATAGGCTACGCCCTGGGCATGATTCCCCGCAGATGCGGTAATCAGGCCCTTGCCTCGTTCTTCTTCCGTCAGGGTGCTTATTTTATAATAAGCGCCGCGCAGCTTATATGCGCCCGTAAGCTGCATATTTTCCGGTTTAAAATATACCTTGTTTCCCGACTGGCTGCTGAAATATTCGCTGTATACCAGCTTGGTCTCCTGTGTTACTTTTTTTACCACCTCGGAAGCTTCTTCAAATTTCTCCAGGGTAAGCATCTTGCTTTCTTCCATGTTTTCCTCCATTCCGGTGTCTGTACGGACAGACCGTTCCGCGCAGGCCCTGGTGTCTTATTCTTCTGTTTTTTTGTCAAACAGGGCATTCACAAACTGTTCCGGGTCAAATTTCTGCAGGTCTTCCATATCTTCTCCCACACCGATATATTTTACCGGGACATTCAGCTCCGATTGTATGGCAACCGCAATACCGCCTTTTGCTGTTCCGTCCATTTTGGTCAGGATAATGCCGGTCAGTTCCGCCACTTCTCCGAATTCTCTCGCCTGGGCAAGGGCATTCTGACCGGTTGTCCCGTCCAGCACGACCAGATTTTCCCGATGGGCATCCGGAAATTCCCGATCGATAATACGGTTCATTTTTTTCAGTTCTTCCATCAGGTTTTTCTTGTTATGCAGCCTGCCTGCCGTATCACACAGCAGCACATCCACATGTCTGGCCTTTGCCGCATTCACCGCATCAAATACCACGCTGGCCGGATCCGAGCCTTCTGCGCCGCCTATCATATCCACGCCGGCCCGGTTAGCCCAGCCCGCAAGCTGTTCCCCTGCCGCCGCACGGAAGGTATCCGCAGCCGCAATCAGCACCTTTCTCCCCTGCTCCTTTAGGATGCCGGCAAGTTTTCCCACGGATGTGGTCTTTCCCACACCGTTCACTCCAATAACAAGAATTACGGACTGTTTCTTTTCAAAATCATATGCGGTTTCCCCCACCTGCATCTGTTCTCTTATACTGTCGATAAGAAGCTGTTTACAGGCCGCAGGTTCTTTAACATGCTGCTCCTTCACCTGCTTTTTCAGGCGCTGCAGAATATCGGAGGTGGCGTTAACACCGATATCTCCCATAATCAGAATCTCTTCCAGTTCTTCATAAAACTCATCGTCGATTGCAGAAAAACCGTTAAAAACCGAATCGATCCCGTTTACAATATTATTTCTTGTTTTATTAAGCCCTTCCTTCAGCCGGGCAAAAAAGCCTTTCTTTTCCTCAGAGGGTTTAGATTCCGTGGAATTTTTTAATTCCATATTCATATTCTCTCTCCTTCACCATTATCACTAATCATCAGCCTTCTATCTCTTTTTCAATCAGGCTTACGCTTACCAAAGTCGATACCCCTTTTTCCTGCATCGTGATACCATATAATCGATCCGCTTTTTCCATGGTTCCTCTACGGTGCGTTATGACGATGAACTGGGTATACTTCGTCAGTTTATGTAGATAATTGGCAAAACGACCTACATTGCTGTCATCCAGGGCGGCTTCTATTTCATCCAGCAGACAGAAGGGGGAAGGCTTCAGGTTCTGTATGGCAAACAGGAGGGAGATTGCCGTCAACGCCTTCTCACCGCCGGAAAGCTGCATCATGTTCTGCAGCTTCTTACCCGGGGGCTGGGCAATAATACGGATTCCTGCCTCCAGGATATCCTCATCCTCCATCAGCTCCAGCGTACCCTTTCCGCCGCCGAACAGTTCCTTGAATACCTTATCAAACTCCTGACAGATTTGGGCAAATTTTTCCCGGAACTGCTTCCGCATGGCATCATCCAGCTCCAGTATGATACCCTTCAGGGTTTCTTCCGCTTTTATTAAATCATCATGCTGGGTTTTCAGGAAGGTATAACGTTCCATGAGGTTTTTATAATCTTCAATGGCATTGACATTCACATCTCCCAGCCTTCTGATCTGCTCCTTCAATGATGTGATTTCTTTCTTCATGGAAGCCAAATCCTGCATTTCCTCCATGGAATTCCCCGATTCCATGGAATTCCCCGCTTCCATGGATTGCTGTGCTTCCATTTTAAGCGCCGAAGCATCACTCAGTGTGATTTCGTATTCATCCCACATGTAATTGATCTGGGCTTCTACCGCTTCTTCCAGCTTTTCCTGCTGTGCATTCAGCCTGTATACTTCTTTGTCCAGCCCGGAGAGCCGTTCTGCCAGGCTTTCCCTGTCCGTAAAGAAATTTTTCTGTCTGGCGGACAGGTTTTCTTTTCGTTCCATATCCTCTTTCAGCTTTTCTTCCCCGTTATTCTGGTTCGTATACGAAGCGTCTATTGTTTCCTGCAGCGCAAGGATATCGGCTTCCTTCCCGGCGATTTCCTGCCTTCCCGCTTCCATTCCTTCCTGTATCTCTCTCAGTTCCTGCGTGAATTTAAGAATTTCGCCCTGGATACGATCCAGGTTCGTCTGTTCAAAGCCCTGTTTCTGCCGGATTTTTTCCACTTCCAAATCCCATTCCGTCACCCTGGAGCTGTGAAGGCTTTCTTCTTCTTTCCGCGCTTCCAGTTCCTTCTGGGCCGCTTGAATCCGGGCTTCCACATCCTTTTCCAAAAGCTCGGAGGCTTCCAGCTCTCTGCGTATTTCCTCTTTTCCGCTCTGGATTTCTTCGATTTGAGATGCGATTTCTTTCTGCTCATTCTGCAGATCCCCGTAACCCTGCTCTGTCTGTTCTTTCTTTTCCCTGGCAGCAGCCACGTTCATTCTCGCTGTATTCTGATGGATAAATTCCTCCTGGAGAGATGCCTTCACCTGCTCCAGTTCCATCCGCAGCTTGTTTCTGCGCTGCTTTGTTTTTTCGATTTCATCCAACAGGCGGTCAATGGATTTCAGTGTTTCCCTGACCCTTTTTTCCAGTTCCTCCATCTCCCGGCGTCTTCCCAGCAGATTGCTGTTATTTTTGTAGGCGCCGCCGCTGATGGATCCTCCGGGGTTAAACAGTTCTCCCTCCAGCGTTACCATACGGAGGCTGTACTTATATTTACGGGCAATCCGTACCGCATTATCTACATTGTCAACCACGACTATCCGCCCAAGCAGGGACGATGCCACATCCCGGTAGCGCTCCTGTGTATCCACAAGGGAATCCGCCAGCCCGATCACCCCCGGTTCAGCCAGAACCTCCTTCATACGGAATTCCTGGCGGTTCCGGATACTGGTCAAGGGAAGGAAGGTCGCTCTACCCGCTTTATTCTGTTTCAGGAAGGCGATCATTTCCTTTGCCGTATCTTCCGTTTCCGTAACTATATTCTGTATACTTCCTCCCAGGGCGGTTTCAATGGCAACCTCGTATTTTTTATCCACCTTGACAAGATCGGCAACTACTCCGATAATACCCGGATTGGCTCCTTTTTGCTCCATGACACGCTTCACGCTGCCCCCATAGCCCTCATACCGTTCCGTCAGGTTGGAAAGTGCGTCCAGTCTGGACTTATCCTGGTGATAGACTACCTGCGTATCCCGCAGCTTCTGATCCTTCCCGGAAAGCTCATCCCTCATCTGGTTCAGTTCTTCCTCAAGGACCGTCTGCCTGTCATTGAATGCGGAAATATTATCATTGATCCGCAGAAATTCTTCCTCCAGCTCCCGGATCCGATCCTCCTGCTGTGCTTCATCAGATTTGGCGCGCAAAAGCCGGGAGTTCAGTTCGGCCCTTCGTATCTGTATCTGCTCCAGCATGGTATCAAACCGGCCCATGCGGGATTTAATCGTAGCCCGGTCATTCAATGCGGTAATAATGGTATTTTTCCCATTTTCTATATTCGCATTCAACTCATCCATCTGCGCCTGCACTCTGGCAAGTTCGGCTCTCGCTTCTTCTCTGGCTTCCTCCAGCCGGGAAAGCTGGGCATCCACTCTGCCCTTATCCTCCAGGATGGACTCTTTATTCCCGGTCTGTGTATCAATTTCCTTCTGCAGGTTTTCCTGCCGGTTCAGCAAATGCTTTTCATTGCCTCTGACAGAATTAATCTGTTCCTTCAGGACATTGATTTCACCTTCCAGCTTTCCACGGAGCATACCGGTATCCGTAAGCTGGGAACGTTCCTCTTCGATTTGTTTATCCAAACGCTCGATTTCTGCCTGTACCCGCTCGTACTCTTCTTTAATATGTTCATATTTGGATGTGGTGTCCGCCAAATCGCCGGAAGCGATTTCCTGTTTTTCCTTCACCCCGGCAAGCTGTTCCCTGAGCCTGGCGTTTTCCAGAAGAAAAATATTGACATCCAGGGCTTTGAGCGCTTCCTTTTTCTTCAGATAAACCTTTGCTTTTTCCGACTGCTTTTCCAGGGGCTCCACCTGTTTTTCCAGTTCACTCAATATATCACTGACACGCAGCAGATTCTGCTTTTCATCCTCCAGCTTCCTCTGGGCGGCGGACTTCCGTCTTTTAAACTTCACAATGCCGGCGGCTTCGTCAAAAAGCTCTCTTCTTTCTTCCGGTTTTCCGCTGAGGATTTTATCAATCTGGCCCTGGCCGATGATGGAATAGCCTTCCTTGCCGATACCGGTATCATAAAAAAGCTCATTCACATCCTTCAGTCTCACCGGAGAACCGTTCATCAGGTATTCACTCTCCCCGGAACGGTAAATCCGCCTGGCAACGGTGACTTCATCAAACTCGATGGCGAGCTGGTGATCCCGGTTATCCAGTGTGATCGCCACATAGGCATAGCCCATGGGCTTACGGATTTCCGTACCGGAAAATATGACATCCTGCATGGAAGCGCCGCGCAGCTGTTTGATGCGCTGCTCGCCCAAAACCCAGCGGACAGCATCCGCCACATTGCTTTTCCCGCTGCCGTTTGGCCCTACAATACCGGTGATTCCGTTATGGAACTGAAACGTTATTTTATTGGCAAAGGATTTGAATCCGTGTATCTCTATACTTTTTAAATACATAATTTTAATCCTTATTTTCGTCGGAAGGCAATGCATCCACAGAACACTTTACTTCCATTTTCTTCCGCAGGGCCAGAATCGCTTCATAAGCAGCCTGCTGTTCCGCCGCTTTTTTGGTGCGGCCCTTTCCTTTTCCGATGACCTCATTGTTCAGAACGGCATCCACCAGAAATTCTTTGTCATGATCCGGTCCTTCTTCACCGGTAAGCGCATAAACAAATACAGCTTCCGGCATGGTCTGGATCATCTCCTGAAGAACTGTCTTACTGTCATAAAAAAGGATTTTATTTTCCAGATCCGAGAGAACAAACCGATGAATAAAATCATGGGCCGCCTGAAAACCGCCGTCTACATACAGAGCACCGATAACCGCTTCCATAGCATCCGAAGTTATGGAGTCCCTGCCTCTGCCGCCTGTAGTCTCTTCCCCTTTTCCCAGAAGCATATACTGCCCCAGCTCCAGATCCCTGGCACAATAAGCCAATGCAGGCTCACAAACCATAGAAGAACGCAGCTTCGTCAGCTTTCCTTCCGGCATCTGCGGGTTCTCGGAAAAAAGGAATTCGCTGGACACCAGCTCCAGCACCGCGTCACCCAAAAACTCCAGCCGTTCGTAATCTTCCAGCTTATTTATTTTCTGCTCATTGGCAAAGGAACTGTGGGTCAATGCCTGGCGAAGCAGATTTTTATTACGAAAAACATAACCGATCCTTTTCTCAAGCCCTTCCAATGTATATTTTATACTCATAAGGTCCTTTCCACAATTAAAAAGCCCTGTCCAGGTTTCCCCGCTTCGGGCTTTTTTGGCAAATTTCAAAAATGGTTCTTGTTTCCAGCCTCTTAATTGCTGTTTTTTATCAACGCAACCGCTTCTCCCACCGTACTGATCCGTTCTGCATCCACCGGTGAAATTTCGATTCCGAATTCTTCCTCTATCCCCATCACAATCTGGAACACATCCAGGGAATCCGCGCACAGGTCATCAATGAAGGTGGTGTCTGCCGTAATTTCCTTGGGATCCACACACAATACTTCCGCAATGATAGTTCTGAGCTTGTCAAGTTCCATATCCTTTGTCCTTTCTCACTCAGCGGTTCCGGAAATCACCTTCCGGATCTTGCCGTTAATATCCTGTTCCTTAAAGGTTACACACTGCAGAATCGTATTTTTGATTTCCACAGCTTTGGAGCTTCCATGGGTCTTTACCACCAGCCCTTTTAGGCCGAGCAAAGGAGCACCGCCATACTGTTCGAGATCAAAAGCCTTCAGTGTCTGCTTTAAGGCCGGTTTTACAAGAAGGGCGCCGATTTTGCTTCTCAGGTTCACCATCATCCCGCCTTTTACTTTTTTAATCAACGTGGCTCCCACTCCTTCATACAGCTTCAACACCACGTTTCCCACAAACGCTTCGCACACAACCACATCTGCAGCACCCGCGGGGATATCCCTGGCCTCTATACTGCCGATAAAATTAATGTCGGAGCATTCCTTCAGCATGGGAAAGGTTTCTTTTACCAGCGCGTTTCCTTTTTCTTCTTCCGCACCGATATTGACAATCCCCACTCTGGGATTTTTGATACCCATAACATTTTCCATATAAATGGATCCCATTTTGGCAAACTGCACAAGCTGGGAAGGCTTGGCATCCACATTGGCCCCGCAGTCAATCAAAAGAGAGGCCCCTTTTTCCGTCGGGATAAGCGGCGCCAGAGGCGGACGTTCCACCCCTTTGCTCCGTCCTACAATAACCTGTCCTCCGGCCAGGACGGCCCCTGTGCTTCCCGCAGAAACAAAAGCATCGCATCTGCCTTCCCTGACCATATACAGCCCTTTTACAATGGAGGAATCCTTCTTGCTGCGGATAGCCGCCACAGGAGGCTCTGCCATAGCAATCACTTCCGTGGCATTCACTACCTCCACCTGTTCTTCCGGATAGGTATATCGGGAAAGCTCCGCCTTTATCTGTTCTTCTTTCCCTACCAGGTATACCTTTATCTTCTTTTCCGCCTGGATCGCTTCCACCGCACCCTTTACAATCTCACCGGGAGCATTGTCACCGCCCATAGCATCCACTGCTACTTTTACATATTCAGCCATAAAATATCCCTTTCTGTTTATCCTGCATAACCGCTCAAACCTCGCAGCCAGGCTCCGGCAATCCCCGACGCCTTTTACCGGCCGGAGAGGGGCAAAGCCCACCTGCGGAATTTGAGTGTCCTCTATAAATATACTAGACATGCCTGTAAAAATCAAGCGAATTGTCCCCGGAGGCAGGTCAGACCTGTCTGATTTGTTACACTAAAAAAGCTTTCCTCAAGGATTCTTCATCCTCAGGAAAGCTTTTGCTGTTTTCTTCTTTTCATTAAGCTTCTGTGTTAATGATCTCTCTCTTGTTGTAAGAACCGCAAGCCTTGCATACTCTGTGGGGCATCATCAGAGCGCCGCATTTGCTGCACTTAACCAGAGTCGGAGCACTCATTTTCCAGTTTGCTCTTCTCTTATCTCTTCTGGATTTGGAAGATTTATTCTTAGGACAGATAGACATTACTTACACCTCCTTGTTCTCACGAAAGATATCCATAATTGCCGCCATTCTGGGGTCCGGAACAAAAGTATCGCAATCGCAATTCCCTTCGTTCAAATCTTTCCCGCAGACACTGCAAAGTCCTTTGCAGTCCTCCTTACAGAGGATTTTCATCGGCCAGCATGTAATGATTTCATTGCTTATCAGGCTGTCTACATTCAGCTGATATCCTTCCAGAAACCCACGCTCCTCATCCTGCTCCTGCTCATCCGCCGCATCGGGCGAAACAGCCTGTACAGAAAAGTGAAGTGCAAATTCCCTTGTTACTTCCCGAAGGCACCTGTCACATTTTAATTCTACCTTTACTTCCGCCTCTGCTTCAATGGATGCTCTTCCCTGTCCGTTATTGGCAAGGGTAAGCGTAACCGGTGTTTTCTCCAGTATTCGGAATTCTTCACCCTGAAAGCATATGCTTGTCAGTTCCAGCGGAACTTCTTTTGTAACAGACTTTTCTTCTTCTGTAAAGACATCTGTCATATTGATTAACATAGTAGACTCCCAACGAATCCGGTCAAACCGAATCTCATTCGCACTTCAACAATTATACATAACCGGAAACGCTTTGTCAACCACCAAATTCAAAAGGACTTAATCCCGCACAACAGCATGTCCCAATAGGTAATTTTTCCAGAGCTGGTAATACTTCGCCTTCAGATGGATCTGGTCAAAGGTATATTCCGTCACCAGATCACCATTGGCATCGCTCACCGCATCGTTAACCTCCAGATAAAAGATATCCTGGTTATTCGCCATAGCCGCAAGCGCCGCGTTTCTGGCATTGATATTCTCGTTATTGAAAATTTTGTCCGTCCGGCTCTTTTCCCCGCTCACACGCATAATACCCTGCACATAGATAATTGCATCCGGCTGCAGCTGCCTGATCCGGTTTACCGCATTCGCATACACGGTGAAAAAGCTTTCCGTCGTACCTCTGCCCAGCTCGTTAATGCCAAGCATAATATAGATCTTCCCGAACTGTTTCTGCGACAGCGCTTCCTCAATAGTAACCTTGGTGCCGTCCTCCAGCTGTGCAACCTTTTTCGGAGAGTCAAATACATTGTAAATAGTGAGTGAGGTTGCCGCATAGAAAGTTACCTTATCATCAAAACCGGCGTATTCATCAAGGCCTACCGTTCTGGAATCGCCGATAAACAGGGCATCGTCAAAATAGGATTCATCCACCTGGGTAAACGCGTAGGTCTTGTTTTCCTCCTCTGCCAGGCCGTCTCGGGCCGTCTCTTCCCCGGCTTCTGCCTGCTGGCTCTCAGCGGTTTCCTGCCCTCCGCTTACTTCCGTTCCCTGGTTGCCTGACACACTGTCCGTGCCGGGTATCTGCATCGGTATCTGCTGTGTTTGCTGATCCGGCGCTTCTCCCTGAATCAGCTGCCCGAATTTATCATACTTTGGCTGGGCCGTATTTGCCGATACCATACTGCTGCCGTCCAGTACTTCCGGAGCGGCGCTGTTTTCCGATACCCCGTCTGTCTGCTTCTGTGAATTATCGGAAACCGTCGTTTCACCGCCGGCATCCGCAGTTTCCTCCGCTGCCGGGATGCTCTCCTGCACCGTTTCCTCTGCAAAAGCAGTTTCTTCTTCCCCTTCGTTCTGCGCGCCCGCCATAGCCGGACTGGTTTCACGCGTGAACAGCTCCCATGGATAAACCCCGTCCTTCCATCCCTGGAAAACCAGCGATAAACCGGGAGTCATCCAACCGTCCTGTTTGCTGTAGGAGGCATATATGGTATGCTCTCCCGCATATCCGGCACCTGTTATTAACAGCCCGCTTACCAGAAGAATCAGGAAAAGCGGATATTTGTTCCAATTTTTCATTTATATGCCACCTTAAAATCTGAAATACATAAACGGATTATTTGCCGCATTGGTCAGCTGATAAACGGCCATCCAGAATAACACCAGCAGAAGCGCGTTGGCATACCATCTTTTCCTGTGCTTGTTAAACCATGCGGAAACCATAGGAACACAGAAGAAAATCCCGGCCAGCAGCAGCCACCAGTACATGGAAAAATACTTGAGGATATCCTGAGGGTTCAGTGTCTCCCCGATGCCGAAGAAAGGGAACAGCCGGCCGAAGTAAATACCCAGATCCGGCAGACTGGTAACAGCAAAAATCACCCAGGTAAGCGGAATGACAATCCATACATAAATGTGGGAAAACACCTTATGCCGGCCCAGCCATTCTCCGTAAAAAAGCTTCTCCAGAATAACAAACACACCGACCGTGATTCCCCATAGCAGGAAATTCACACTGCCTCCGTGCCACAGCCCCGTAAGCAGCCACACAATACATAAATTAAACAGCAGACGGGGAAGCCCCTTCCGGTTGCCTCCCATAGGAATATAAACATAATCCCTGAACCAGCTTCCCAGCGTCATATGCCATCTTCGCCAGAAATCGCTGACGGAGGCTGCCATATAAGGCTGGTTGAAATTTTTGATATAGGGCAGCCCGATCATCATACCGATCCCCACCGCCATCAGGGAATAACCTTCGAAATCAAAATACAGCTGAAGGGAATAGGTAAAGGCCCCCAGCCATGCAAGCGGCGTGGATATACTTTCAAACCCGATGGTCTGTATGTCGTTCCAAAGAAGACCCAGCCTGTCGGCAAGAAGCACCTTGGCCCCCAGCCCAATCACAAGCAGCCGCAGTCCGTCTTCAAACCGCTCCGGCCTGCAGCCCAGATTCCCCAGCCCCTCTGAGGCATCCTCATACCGCATGATAGGGCCGCTTGTAAGCTGGGGGAACATACATACATAGGCACCGAAACCCCAGAACGAGGTATCCGCTTCCACTTTCCCGCGGAAAACATCCATCTGATAGGAAATCATCTTAAAGGTATAAAAACTGATTCCGAGGGGAAGAAGGATATTGCTGTCCGCCGCATTGCCAATCTTAAAGAACGCCAGTACCCCCACATCGGTTATAAGAGCAAGCAGCAGCCATCTGCGCCTCTTTTTATCCCTCCACTTGCTGTGAAGGAAGGGGGATTCAATATCCGCCCTCATATTCTTTCCTATGAGGAAATTCAGTCCGGTACAGGCCAGCAGAAGGAACACGAACTGAGGCTCTCCGCAGGCATACATGAGAATGCTTCCTATAAAAAGTACAATTTTCCGATATTTAACAGGGGTAAGGTAAAAAATAACCAGAAATACAGGCAGGAACCGAAAAAGGAATTCCAGACTGCTGAATACAAGGCTATTCTGACTTACTATGTTTCCCAAATCAAATCCTGCCACAATCTCCACTCCAGACATCACATTTACTTGCCTATCCGTCTTTTTATTGTCCCGGTAACCGACAAAAAACGACCGGATTCAGCTTATTAAGCATAATACATTTTAATAGGAATGAAAAGAGAATTTTCGTATTTTTTTAAACTTAATATTTTCTTAAAGGAATTGTAAACTTTTGCCTTATATCCCGCGGCGGCTTTATTCCGCCGCCAGAACCCCTGCCTTCATACTGCTTACATATTCCTTCAACGCTTCCCCGGCGTGACCGCCGTTGGCGGCAATAATCTTTACAATTGCACTTCCTACAATGGCTCCGTCAGATACAGCCGCCATATGCCCGGCCTGCTCCGGCGTACTGATGCCAAATCCCACCGCGCAGGGGATATCGGTGACCTTACGTACCATATCCACGATAGAGGAAAGATCCGTAGTAATTTGGCTCCGCACCCCGGTTACGCCCATAGAGGATACGATATAAAGGAATCCGGACGCTTCCCCGGCAATCTTACGGATACGTTCCTCCGAGGTGGGAGAAATCATGGAAATGAGATCCACGTCATTGGCAGCGGCAACGGGAGCCAGCTCGTCTTTTTCCTCATATGGCAGATCCGGAATGATAATACCGTCCACGGCAAGCTCCCTGCATTTTTCAAAAAAAGCTTCATACCCATAGTGGAATACCGGATTCAGATAAGTGAGGAACACCAGCGGTATCTGTGATTTTTCCCTCACCCTGCGGACAATTTCAAAAACGCCGTCCGTAGTCATCCCTCCCTGCAGGGCGCGGATATTAGCTTCCTGTATAACCACGCCTTCCGCTGTCGGATCGGAAAACGGGATGCCGATTTCTACAAGATCCGCACCTGCTTCTACCATATCCAGAATATATTCCACTGTTTTATCCGCGCTCGGGTCGCCTGCGGTCAAAAAGGCAATAAACGCTTTCCCGTTCTGAAATGCATTTTTTATCTTACTCATGGATTTCCCTCCCTCTATACCGGGCAATCGCGGCAACATCCTTGTCGCCCCTTCCGGACAGGCATATGATAATGCTGTCATCTCTGCTGTACTGTGCCGCTGTCTTTCTGACATGGGCTACTGCGTGGGCACTCTCAATGGCGCAGATAATTCCTTCTGTGCGGGCCAGATATTCGAAGGCGTCCACCGCCTCATCATCGGTAACAGGCACATACTGCGCTCTGTTGGTATCATGCAGATACGCATGTTCAGGCCCGATCCCCGGATAGTCCAGGCCGGCGGAAATGGAATATACCGGAGCAATCTGTCCATATTCGTCCTGACAGAAATAGGATTTCATCCCATGGAAAATCCCCAAAGTCCCTTTTGCCATCGTGGCGGCATGCTGACCGCTCTCCAGTCCCCGCCCGGCCGCCTCGCAGCCGATAAGCGCCACGCTGTTATCAGGGATAAAGCGGTAAAACATACCCATGGCATTGCTGCCGCCGCCAACACAGGCCACTACTGCCGCAGGAAGCTTCCCTTCCTTCGCAAGGATCTGTTCTCTGGCCTCTGCACTGATTACGCTCTGGAAATCCCTGACCATCATAGGGAACGGGTGGGGTCCCATTACCGATCCCAGGACATAGTGAGTATCCGTCACCCGGTTCGTCCATTCCCGCATCGTCTCGTTCACCGCATCCTTAAGCGTCTGTGTTCCGCTTGTTACCGGATGCACCTTTGCACCCAGAAGCTCCATGCGGTATACATTCAGGGCCTGTCTGTCCGTATCCTCCTTCCCCATAAAAACTTCACATTCCATTCCGAGAAGCGCCGCTGCCGTGGCGGTCGCCACTCCGTGCTGTCCTGCCCCTGTTTCCGCTATCACTCTCGTCTTTCCCATCTTTTTAGCAAGAAGCACCTGCCCCAGCACATTATTTATTTTATGGGAACCGGTATGGTTCAGATCTTCCCTTTTCAAATATATTTTTGCACCGCCCAGATCCTCCGTCATTTTTTCCGCATAATAAAGCAGGGAGGGACGGCCCGCATATTCCTTCAAAAGCCGCGTAAGCTCTTCATTGAATTCTTTATCCTTTTTATAATATTCATAGCACTCTTCCAGCCGGATCAGTTCATTCATCAGGGTTTCCGATATATACTGTCCGCCAAATTCACCAAAACGTCCTTTACTCATCACATCGATTCCTTTCTTTTCCTGCCCTTCCGCTCTCCCGATGCATCCGGGCTTCCTTTCCCGCCAGTCTGGCGGCCGCTAACAGTTCATACAAATCCGGACGGCCTTCATAAAGTCTGTTATTCTGCCCTGATCCTTTTTGCCCTCCCATTCTACGCCGCTGCTCACATCCAGGGCAAACGGGGCAAACAGCCGTACCGCTTCTGCCACGTTGCAGGCATGCAGTCCCCCGGCCAGGAAAAAAGGTTTTTCCACGGTACGGGCCAGGCCGGCAAGGGACCAGTCAAAAGTTTTTCCCTCTCCGCTGCCTCCGTCAAACAGCAGATAATCCGCTTCGCTGTCCTTCCATTCCGCCAATTCCCTGCCGTCGGTAATCTGTATCGCTTTAATCACCGGTTTCCCGCTTTCCTTACGTATGAACGCGATTTCGGCCTCTGTCTCCTGCCCATGAAGCTGGGCGGCATCAATCACACCTCGCTGCAGAAGCCTGACAATCTGCTCCGGTTTTTCATTAACAAAAACACCAACCGGACAGATGTCCTCACGCAGCCGTCTCCTTAAATCTGCTGCCTCTTGGGCGCTCACCTGCCTGCGGCTTCTGGCGAATACAAAGCCTACATAATCCGGTCCCGCCTCGTTTGCATAGCGGATATCCTCCCGGCGGCTCAGGCCGCAGATTTTCACCCGGACATCTCCCTCCCCCTTCTGTGAAAAAGGGGACGTAACCGGCTTCACAGGTTCCCCCGCAGTCTGTCCAGCTCCCTGCGTTTGTCCGGACTGCGCATCAGCGTTTCACCGATTAGCACCGCATTGGTTCCGTTTTCCCGGAGGATACGGATATCTTCCGGAGTTTTCATACCGCTTTCCGAAACAAAAAGAATATGCGGCGGTACGAGCTGGCGCAGTCTGACGGAATTGGTGATATCCACCCGGAAGGTTTTCAGATCCCGGTTATTCACACCGAGGATCCTGGCCCCGCATCGCAGCGCCATTTCCACCTCTTTTTCATCATGTGCCTCTACCAATGCGGAAAGGCCAAGGCTGTCAGCAAGCGCTATAAAACTTTTTAGTTCCTCCTCTGTGAGAATGGCGCAGATCAGAAGCACGGCGGCAGCTCCCAGCAGCTTTGCCTCATAAATCATATAGGCATCCACGGTAAAATCCTTCCGCAGCACCGGAACGGATACACATCCGGCAATTTCCCGGAGGTAACTGTCACTTCCCAGAAAGAATTCCGGTTCCGTCAGTACGGATATGGCGGCGGCTCCTGCTGCCTCATAGGCCGCAGCGATTTCCAGATAAGGGAAATCCGGTGCTATCAGCCCTCTGGAGGGGGACGCTTTTTTTATTTCGCAGATAAAGGACAGACCCTCTGCCGCTAAAGCCTGTTCCAGGGGAAACCCGGTATTTTTCTCCCGTTTCTCCGCTTCCCTGCGCAGGTTTTCCAAAGGGAACACCTGTTTCTTTGCCGCTATCCGTATTCTTGTTTTTTCAGCTATCGTATCAAGTATCATGGTTTTCTCCATTCTCTTATTGTGAAAGCTCCGCCTCCACGTTGATGGCCATTCGGTCTGACTGCAGTTCAGCCGTTGGAATACGCCACAAATTCCTCCAGCTTTTTCTTCGCTCTTCCGCTGGAAATAATCTCTTCCGCCATCCTCACACCGGCTTCCATACTATCCGCCTTACCTGCAATATAGAGTGCCGCCCCGGAATTCAGGATTACCGCATCCGCTTTCGGGCCTCTTTCTCCATCCAGTATACTTCTGGTAATGGCCGCGTTTTCTTCCGGTGTGCCGCCTTCCAGCTCTTTTTTATCACACTTGGCAAAACCAAACTGTTCCGGTTCGATATAATAGGTTTTATAGTCCCCGTCTCTCACTTCACACACATAGGTTTTGGCACTCATGGAGATTTCATCCAGCTTATCCATGCCGTAAACCACCATGGCGCTCTTCACTCCCAGATTTACAAGAACCCGTGCCAGCGGCTCCACCAGGGCCTCATCGTATACTCCCATAACCTCCATATTGGCGCCGGCCGGATTGGCAAGCGGTCCCAGGATGTTGAAAATAGTCCGGATTCCCAGCTCCTTGCGCACAGGGCCAACATACCGCATGGCCGTATGGTATTTCTGGGCAAACAGGAAACAGATTCCGATTTCTTTCAGCAGTTCGGCGCTTCTTGCCGGCGCTATGGCGATATTCACTCCCAAAGCCTCCAGAACATCCGCCGCACCGCACTTACTGGACGCGGCTCTGTTACCGTGCTTCGCCACCGGCACCCCGCCCGCCGCGATCACGATTGCCGAGGTTGTGGAAATATTAAAGGAATTGGATTTATCCCCGCCGGTTCCCACGATTTCCAGTACATCCATATCATTCAGAAGGCGCACGCAGTGGTTTCTCATTTCCTCCGCAGACCCCGTAATTTCCTCAATCGTCTCTCCTTTCATGGAGAGCGCTGTAAGATAGGCGCTTTTCTGGATATCGGAGGCTTCTCCGCTCATAATTTCATTCATGACCTCTTTTGCCGCTTCATATCCGATGTTTTCTCCGTTTGCCAGTCTGGCAATTGCTTCTTTAATCATATTCTCCATCCTTTCATTCCTGCGCTCCTGTGCCGTACATGCGCAGACCTGCTACACTTTTATTTTCAATGATCCGGCTTTTCTGCCGTTTGTTCCAACAGATTCCGAAGGATACCAATTCCTTCCGGTGTCAGCACCGATTCCGGATGAAACTGTACCCCGTACACAGGAAATTCCCTGTGTTCCACCGCCATTACCTCTCCGTCCGCCGTTTTTGCCGTAACCCGCAGGACATCCGGTATGGTCTCCGGTACAGCTGCCAGGGAATGATATCTTGCCACCTCTATGGCTTTCCCCATCCCCCGGAAAAGTGTACTGTCCTCTTCCAGAAAAGCCTTCGAGGTCTTTCCGTGCATCAGTTCCTTTGCATAGCTGATTTCGGCCCCGAATACCTCACATATAGCCTGGTGTCCCAGGCATACCCCGAATATGGGGAGTTTTCCTGCCAGATACCGCACCACATCTTCACAAACGCCCGCATCCGCCGGCTTTCCCGGTCCCGGAGACAGGATAATCAGCTCCGGGGCCAGCTCCATTATGGCATCCGCCGTCATTTCATCGTTACGTATCACATGGATATCCGGGTTTATGGAACCGATCAGCTGATACAGATTATAAGAAAAGCTGTCGTAATTATCTATCAGCAGAATCATCCGTCAATTCCTCCTTCCGCCGTTTCCAGTGCCATTCTGACGGCTTTTGCCTTATTGATGCATTCCTGGTATTCTTTTTCCGGTTCGCTGTCCGCCACAATGCCGGCTCCGGAACGGATAAATACCTTGCCATTTTTGGCATAGGCCAGCCGGATGGCTATACAGGTATCCAGGTTTCCGGTAAAGGCAAGATAGCCCACAGCACCGCCGTAAATCCCTCTTTTATTGTTCTCCAGTTCATTAATGATTTCACAGGCCCGCAGCTTGGGGGCACCGGATAGGGTCCCCGCCGGAAGAATGGCATCCACCGCATCCAGGGCATCCCGGCTTTCATCAAGCGCTCCGGATACGGTGGAGCCTATGTGCATGACATGGGAAAACCGCTGCACCGACATATATTTTTCCACCTTTACCGTTCCGATCCGGCTGATTTTTCCGATATCGTTCCTCCCCAAATCCACCAGCATATTATGCTCCGCACATTCCTTTTCATCAGTAAGCAGCTCCCGCTCCAGCCTTTCGTCCTCTTCCTGTGTCATGCCTCTGGGCCTGGTCCCCGCCAGCGGGAAGGTATAAAGCTGCCCTTCTTCCAGCTTTACCAGTGTTTCCGGGGAAGCCCCCGCCACTTCCATATTATCGCTGGAAAAATAGAACATGTAAGGGGAAGGGTTTATCGTCCGCAAAAGACGGTAAGTATCAAAAAGGCTTCCTTCCATATCCGCTTCAAGCCGGTTCGACAGCACCACCTGAAAGATATCCCCCTCCCGGATGTAATGCTTCGCCTTTTCCACCATAGCACAGTATTCTTCCCGGCAAAACAGCGGACGGAACCCGGAACGAAGCTTCAGCGGCGGTATATCCGCCTTTTGCCCGCTTTGTATTAAGTCAGCCATATGTTTCAATTCTTCTATGGCCTTCTGGTAGGAATGCGTCAACTCATCTGTTTTTGCATTTGCAATCAGAATGATTTTCTGTCTGTAATTGTCAAAGGCAATCACTTTATCAAAAAGCATCAGATCCACATCCTGAAACCCTTCCGAATCCACGGCATCCAGCTGCAGGGACGGCTCGCTGTATTTGATATAATCATAAGAAAAATATCCCACAAGCCCGCCGGTAAAAGGAGGAAGGCCCCTAAGCAGAGGGCTTCTGTTATCTTTCAGAATCTGACGGATAGTTTCTCTTGGATTTCCTTCGTAATCCATGGCAGGCAACGCATTCCTGGCTCCTGCAGGGCAGGTGATTTTCACATGACCGTCACGGCAGGTGATTTCCAAAAGCGGTTCATATCCGAGAAAAGTGTAGCGTCCCCATTGTTTATTATCCTCCGCACTTTCCAGCATATAACAGTGACGGCTGGTATTTTTCAGAATCCGCATAACCCCGGCAGGAGTAATCGTATCCGCATATAGCTCCCTTGTCAGGGGTATCAGGCCGTACTGTCCTTCCGATACCAACTTTTCTGCCTGTTCCAGACTTAATGTTTTCATATTCCCTCCGATTCTCTGTCCGGTCCCGGTATGTGTCCGTTTATCCACACAAAAAAACCCGTCCATGACAGAATACAATAAAAGCCTTCTGTCAAGGACGGGTAAAATTCCAACACCCGCGGTGCCACCTTGATTCACGTAAAATAACGTGCTCTCGCCGGATACCATCATATCCGCGGCAACTGACGTATGCCTCACGTCACAGCTACAGAAAAGCCCTGCGGCCCTCTTTCACCATGCCCTCCGTGGTCCATTTAACAGGCTGCGTTCTGTCCGTTCTCAGCATTCCGGACTCTCTGTAAGTGCACGATCTGTTTTTATCTCCACATCATCGGTTTTAAAAACATTGTTTTGTTGTTTGATGTTTTATTTTATTGCATTATAACGCTAAAGTTCATAAAATGCAAGTATAAAATTAAATTTTTTTCTGCCGTCTGACCCCGTCTGAACGGTTACATTATTTTATGCTGTAATATTGGCTTTTGCGAAATAAACAGGAAGGTGGAAATTCGGTGTTTCATTTTCAATGCTGCAAAAAGCCGCATAATGCTCAATTTCAGGGCTTTCGGAAATTTTATAAAAATTACAATAAAATTCCGTCGTTTCATCCAGGGACTCCAACCCGCATTCTCCGCGCAGGAAGGCTTCCGGAATCAAGAGGGATACCTTCCATTGTTTATCCTCAATATCTGCCCTGCATCCGCATTCTTCCAGATATGCTTCCGGCATAGGCGCCCTGTTTTTCCTGCCTTTGCCATATGCGGCATACAGCGCTCCATTTCCGTTCACCTCAAAATTGACATACATAACATCATTGGTAAGGGCTTCCCCTTTTTGCGGAAATGCAAGAAACACTTCCATGGCGCTGTCTCTGCATACCGGATCCATGTAACTATGGTATTCCCTTTTCGGATTTTCTTCCTCACATACCATTTCCACCCAAAAGCCTTTTCCCCGGATATAACCCATCCGCCCACGGGCAGCCGGCTTTACCCGGCAGGTCCACATGCAGCTGTCCATCCGGGCTTCCTCGCATTTCCCGATCTCCTCTGCAGAATTGATTATTGTAACCTGATATTCCATTTTGCATCCCACTTCCTCACCTGCCTGGCAGTGATTCTCATTTTCCCGTCATACCGGCCTGAAGAGGACTGCACAGGGCGTGGTACAGGATACCCAAACACGGGAAAGCCCCCCGGATAGGCCAAAGATTACGGCCGCATAGCTTTACTGAAGGTCTGACTTAAGGATTTCCGCGGTTTCCCTGGCTATAGCCAATTCCTCGTTCGTGGGTATTACCAACACTTTCGTTCCATTGCCCGGCCTGGAAATTACAATTTCCTCCCCGCGTTTATGATTCGCTTCCTCATCCAGGGAAATTCCCAGGAAAGACAGGCTGCTGCATACCATATCACGGATAATGGGACTGTTTTCACCCAATCCTGCGGTAAAGCAGATTGCATCCACGCCGTCCATTTCCGCCGCATATGCGCCGATATATTTGATCACCCTCTGGGAAAATGCCTTAAGCGCACGGACCGCATCCGTATTTCCTTCCAGATAAGCATCCTCCAGATCCCTGAAATCGGAGGAAAAGCCGTTGGAAAGGCCATAGACACCGGATTCCTTATTCAGGATATTCATGATCGCGTCAATGCGCTTCCCTTCTTTATGGGCAATAAATTCCATGATCGCCGGATCGATATCCCCGCTTCTGGTTCCCATTATCAACCCTTCCAGGGGTGTTAACCCCATAGACGTATCGATACATTTCCCGTATTTGACAGCCGATACGGAAGCTCCGTTTCCCAAATGGCAGACGATAGTTTTCAGGCTGTCATAAGGCTGTCCCAGGACCGCCGCCACCCGCCGGGATACGTAGGCATGGCTTGTCCCATGGAAACCGTATCTTCTGATTTTATAATCCTGATAATAGTGATAGGGAATGGCATACATATATGCTTCTTCCGGCATGGTCTGATGAAATGCGGTATCAAATACTCCCACCATAGGGGTTGTGGGCATGAGAGCTTCGCATGCTTCAATGCCGATAAGATTAGCCGGATTATGAAGCGGCGCCAGCTCGCAGCAATCCTGAATGGCTTTCTTCACTTCTGCCGTTATCAGCGTAGCTTTTGCAAAATGCTCCCCGCCGTGTACCAGCCTGTGTCCTACCGCCTCAATTTCCTGAAGGCTCGCCACCACTCCGGTTTTCTCATCTGTAAGAGCTTTCAGCACCAGGCTGACAGCTTCCTTGTGATCCTTCATGGAAGCCTCTGTGATCTGTTTCTCCCCGCCCGCAGGGGTATATACCAGACGGCTTCCCTCAATCGCGATTCTCTCGCACAGCCCTTTTGCAATCAGCTTCTCACTCTGCGAATCAATCAGCTGAAATTTCAAGGAAGAGCTTCCGCAGTTAATAACTAAAATATTCATAGTAGTAATCCCTTTCTTTATACCAGCTGTGCCTGTACCGCCGTCAGTGCCACAACACCTACAATATCTTCCCAGGAACAGCCTCTGGAAAGGTCATTAACCGGCCTTGCGATCCCCTGAAGCATAGGGCCGTAGGCTTCTGCCCTGCCCAGCCGCTGCACCAGCTTGTAACCGATGTTCCCTGCATCCAGGTTAGGGAATATCAATACATTCGCTTTGCCTGCCACATCGCTGTCGGGCGCCTTGGATTTGGCAACCTTGGGCACAAGTGCAGCATCTGTCTGCAGTTCTCCGTCCAGGGTCAGATGCGGGTATTCCTCATGGGCGATTTCCACCGCCTTTACCACCTTGTCCACCAGGGCATGATGGGCGCTTCCTTTCGTGGAATGGGACAGCATGGCAATAATAGGTTTTGCCCCGATAAGCTGCTTAAAGCTCTTGGCGCTGGTATCGGCAATGGCCGCCAGTTCTTCTGAAGTGGGATCCTGATTCAGGCCGCAGTCTGCAAACAAAAAGGTTCCGTGCTCTCCGTATTCACAATCCGGGACATCCAGGATAAAGAAAGCGGAAACCAGCTTTACGCCGGGAGCCGTCCGTAAAATCTGAAGAGACGGCCGTAAAACGTCTGCTGTGGCATGACATGCTCCGGCCACCATCCCGTCCGCATCATTGGCCTTCACCATAACCACGCCGAAGGTAAGAGGATCACTGAGCAGGATTTCCCTGGCCTTTTCCACCGTCATCCCCTTCGCCTTTCTCGTTTCGTAAAGCAGCTCCACATATTCATCCAATTTATCCGTCTTAGAGGGGTCAATCACCGTCACCCCGGTCAGATCCACTTCCAGCCAGCCGGCGCCGTCCATAATCTTTTCTTCGTTGCCCACCATAATAATATTGGCAATCCCTTCATGCAGCACATGTGCCGCTGCGATAAGAGTCCTCTTATCATTTGTTTCCGGCAGTACAATTGTTTTTCTGTCAGCCCTTGCCTTCTCTTTAATTGTATCAATATAAGACATACCCAAAAAACTCCTTTCTATTCCACTTCTTCCAGATTTTGTCGTTCTTTCATCGTCTGAATAAATTATATCGGATTCCTTTTTTGTATACAAGGCTAATTTCCTGAAATTATTGTACAAAATCTTGCACATTTCATAAATATGCCAAAATTGTTCGTGAATTTGTACAAAACCAGCAGTCTGACAAATTTATATCATTGTGCCGCCCTCTGAAACATGCTATTCTTGTTGTAATTGTTCAGAAACAGGAAGCGAACGGAAAGGACTTTATACATGAAAGTTACCGGAATTATTGCAGAATATAATCCCTTTCATAAAGGGCACGCCTATCATATGCAGAAAGCGAGGGAACTCACGCAGGCCGATTACCTGCTTGTAGTAATGAGCGGTGATTTTACACAAAGAGGGACACCCGCCCTTCTTGACAAATATTCCCGTGCCCGTATGGCCCTTGCCTGCGGCGCAGATCTGGTTCTGGAGCTGCCGGTGCGGTTTGCCTGTGCCAGTGCGGAATTTTTCGCAGGCGGTGCGGTTTCGCTGCTGCATCAGCTGGGTGTTGTGGATGCGCTCTGTTTCGGAAGCGAATGCGGGAACGCCGGGAAGCTGCAAAAAGCTGCTGCCGCGCTCTCGAAGGCGGAAGCTTCGGAAATCTATGGGAATACGCTGCGGCAGGGCTTACGCAGCGGACTGTCTTTTCCTGCCGCACGGGCAAGGGCTCTGGGATATGGGGAAGATGAAAGCGGCGATTTGTTTGCGCTTCCCAACAATATCCTTGGAATTGAATACTGCCGGGCTCTGCTGGGTCTGCAAAGCGCCATACGGCCGGTTACCATTCTCCGGAAGGGGGCCGGCTATCATGATGCACAAATGCAAGGAGAAAAGGACAGATCCTGCGGCTTCAGTTCGGCATTTGCCATTCGTCATGCCCTGCAGGAGGGCGGCGGCTTTGCCGATATCCGTGGTTCTCTTCCCGAAGAGACAAGGGAAATCTGGCAATCCAGCCTCCGGGAAGGAGGGACGGTTTCCGAAAAAGACTTTTCTCCTCTTTTATGTTACCGGCTGCTGATGGAAGCAGAAAATGGCCTTTCTTCTTATGCGGATGTCACAACGGATCTTTCGGACCGGCTGAGAAAGAATCTGAACCGCTTTACGGGCTGGCATGAATTCTGCCTCCTGCAGAATTCCAAAGATATGACATATACACGGATCAGCCGCTGCCTGTGCCATATCCTGCTGGGGCTTACAGGGGAAAAACAGGAAGAAAGCAAGCGTCTGTCTTTTTCCTCCTATGCCCGTCCTCTAGGCTTCCGGAAAAGTGCTGCCCCGCTCCTACATGCCATTAAACAGAATTCCAAAATTCCTTTTCTTTCCAAACTGGCTGATGCTCCCAGCCTCCTTTCCCCTTATCAGGAAGAGATGCTGAAGGAAGACATAAAGGCCTCTCATATTTACCAGACCGTAGTCAGCGGCAAATATGACAAGCCTTTTCCGAATGAATACCAGCGTCAGATTCCTGTCCTGTAATTCAAATGCCGCCCGGCGTAATTATACCGGGCGGCATTTGTGCACCATCCGGCCGGATGGTTTAGTTCTTAAAGCTGTGAATCGGCGCAGGGATTCTTCCTCCCCGGTTCACGAAGGCTTCACAGCCAAAGGAATTCACAGGCATAATGGGCGCATGTCCCAGCAGACCGCCGAATTCCGCATGATCTCCCACCTTTTTCCCGATAACGGGAATAAGGCGGACTGCGGTCGTTTTCTGGTTTACCATACCTATCGCCATCTCATCCGCGATGATTCCGGAAATCGTGGACGCCTTGGTATCCCCGGGAACCGCGATCATATCCAGCCCCACAGAGCAGACGCAGGTCATAGCTTCCAGTTTTTCCAGGGTAAGCGCTCCTGCAGTGACTGCATCTATCATTCCCTGATCTTCGCTCACGGGAATAAATGCACCGCTTAAACCTCCCACATAGGAGGATGCCATAACGCCGCCCTTTTTCACCTGATCGTTCAGCAGTGCCAGCGCAGCCGTCGTCCCGGGCGCCCCGGCATGCTCCAGGCCGATTTCACAGAGGATATCCGCCACACTGTCGCCGATGGCAGGAGTGGGGGCAAGGGAAAGATCCACAATACCAAAAGGGATCCCAAGTCTTCTGGAGGCTTCTCTTGCTACCAGCTGGCCCACCCGGGTTACTTTAAATGCAGTTTTCTTGATAGTCTCACAGAGAACTTCAAAATTCTCTCCTCTCACCTTTTCCAGCGCCGTCTTCACAACACCCGGCCCGCTGACACCCACGTTAATGATCTTATCCGCCTCCGTCACTCCATGGAAGGCCCCCGCCATAAAGGGATTGTCATCCGGCGCATTACAGAATACCACCAGCTTGGTGCAGCCGGAGGAATCTGTTTCTTTTGTATATTCCGCCGCTTCCAGAATGATCTGTCCCATCAGCCGGACTGCATCCATATTAATTCCCGTTTTGGTGGAACCCAGATTCACAGAGCTGCAGACTCTTTCTGTTCTGGCAAGCGCCATGGGGATAGAGCGGATTAACAGTTCGTCAGCCGGTGTCATTCCTTTGGACACCAGAGCCGAATAACCTCCGATAAAGTTCACGCCCACTTCCTTTGCCGCCCTGTCCAGAGTATCAGCTATGGTTGCAAAATCCTCCGGCGTTTTGCAGGCGGCTCCGCCTATCAGTGCTATAGGGGTGACGGATATTCTCTTATTTACAATAGGTATCCCATATTCCCGGGAGATCTCTTCACCGACCTGTACCAGATTGCTGGCCGCCTGCGTGATTTTACGGTAAATTTTATCGTTTACCCGGTCAAGATCTGCATCGATACAATCCAGAAGGCTGATACCTAAGGTTATGGTCCGCACATCCAGATTTTCCTTCTCGATCATTTTATTCGTTTCATTGACTTCAAATATATTAATCATACCTTAAACCTCTTCACTCCCGTTATCAGAGCCTGTGCATCTGGTTAAAGATTTCTTCGCTCTGGCATTTGATAATAACACCAATTTTCTCTCCCAGTCCGGTCAGTTCATCCGTGATGTCACCAAAAGGCTTGCCGGTATGGTTCATATCCACTATCATCATCATGTTGAAATATCCCTGGACAATCGTCTGGCTGATATCCAGGATATTGATATTATTTTCCGCCAGATAGGTACATACTCTGGCAATAATCCCAACCGTATCGTGGCCCACTACCGTAATAATTGTTTTTTTCATTTACTCTTCCTCCACTCTTCCTTATGCGATGTACTATGCGATTTCGATTAACCGGGAAACTTCGCTCCGTTTAGCCACCTGAATCGGGAAATCCCCCGCCTTATAACAGGTATCCGACTGGGTGATTTCCAGCTTCACCGTTTCATAAGCCAGCTCCGGCAGGTTATTTTCCTTGCTGAGATGTCCCAGGACGATATACTGAAGCTTGTCATGCAGCAGACGGCTTAACAGCCTTCCTGAATTTTCATTGGAAAGATGTCCGCGGTCGCCCAGTATCCGCTGTTTTAACGGATAAGGATAGGGGCCGACCTGAAGCATATTCACATCATGGTTTGCTTCCAGGAGAAGGGCGTCCATTCCCTTCAGGGATTCTATTGTATAATCGTTGTAGGTGCCAAGATCCGTTATAACCCCGATCTTTTGCTTCCCGTAAGAAAAACGGTAAGCCACAGGTTCCGCCGCATCATGGGAAATACGCATGGGATTTACTGTCATATCCTTAATGGTAAAGCTTTCATCCGCCTTTACCGGCTGAAACAGATCGCCGTCTATAGCCCCAAGGCTTTTGCATCCCCGGATCGCTTCCACCGTCCTGGGAGTGGCATATATTGGAACGTTATATTTACGGGAAAACACCCCCAGCCCGCTGATATGGTCACTGTGTTCATGAGTTACAAATATCGCATCCAGATCGCCCGGACACACCCCTAAGCTGTTCAGCCCTTCCTCCGTCCGCTTTCTGCTGATCCCCACATCCACAAGTACATGGGTCGTATCCGTTCCTACATAAATGCAGTTTCCGCTGCTGCCGCTGGCAATGCTGCACAGTCTCATAATTTTTAACTCCTTATCTTCTGCAATATCCATGTACTAATATGCCATATCCGGATCATTCTTGCAAGGGAAAAAGCCGGATTTGAAAAAATCAGGCCTTTTCCAGCGCAGGCCTGCCTGAACGGTTACTTTCCAGCGCTTTCTCCAGCTGCAGACAGGTTTCCCGCAAATCTCCGTTATTCTCAATCACCCGTGCACAGTGCCTGCGGAATTCCTCATCCGGCAGCTGGCTGGCAAAAATACGGGTAATCTTTTCATCCGTATAACCTCTGCTTTCTTTCAGACGCCTGCGCCTGATTTCTTCATCCGCATAGATATACCAGAGTTCATCCACGATCTGCCCGTAACCCTCTTCAATCAAAAGTGCGGCTTCCAAAAAAAAGAAATCTGCCCTCCCGGCTTTTTTTTCCTTCTCCACTTCCTTTACTATGTACCTTTTTACGGCAGGGTGGATAATCGCATTCACTTCAGCAAGAAGCTTACTGTCCACAAAGATGCGGGCGGCCATTTTTCCCTTATCTATCCTGCCGTCCGCCTCCAGCACATCTTCACCCAGCAGCTTCACAAGCTGCCCGTAGCATTCCTGCCCGGGCAGCTTGACTTCATTTCCCACATCATCCGCCTGCAGGATACGGCAATTGCAATGGGAAGCCAGAAAGATAAGCACCTGGGATTTTCCCGCCCCCACGCCGCCGGTAATTCCAATCAGCTTCATCTTAATCCTTCCCCCTACTTCGCTTCATACCAGTTCTTTCCCGTATGAAGATCAATTTCCAGAGACACCGCCAAATCCGCGGCATTCTTCATTTCCGTTTCCATGATAGCCGCAACCTGATCCACCTCATCCTGTGCCGTTTCCACCAAAAGCTCATCGTGGATCTGCAGAATCAGCCTGGACTTTAGTTTTTCCTCTTTCAGACGCTTCCAGACACGTATCATGGCAATCTTAATAATATCTGCCGCCGTTCCCTGGATCGGTGCATTCATAGCCACTCGTTCCCCGAAGGAGCGCTGCATGAAATTGCTGGACTTCAGCTCCGGAACCGGCCTTCTTCTTCCGAACATCGTTACGGAATAGCCGTTTTCTTTTGCCTTTTCCACTTCTTCATCCAGGAATTCCTTCACTTTGGGATAGGTCTTAAAATACTCCTCAATATACTGGGACGCTTCTTTTCTGGAAATGCTCAAATCCTGACTCAAACCAAAAGAACTTATCCCATACACGATACCGAAATTTACCGCCTTGGCATTTCTTCTCTGCAGATCCGTTACCTGCTCAAAAGGAGTATGGAACACCTTCGATGCGGTAATCCGATGGATATCCGCGTCGGAACGGTACGCCTCAATAAGCTGCCCGTCCCCGGACATATGGGCAAGAACCCGCAGCTCAATCTGGGAATAATCCGCATCGGTAAATACACAGCCTTCCTTGGGCACAAAAACCTTCCGGATAAGCCTTCCCAGCTCCATTCGCATAGGAATATTCTGCAGATTCGGTTCCGTGGAGCTGATTCTGCCGGTTGCCGTGATAGTCTGGTTAAGTGTGGTATGAATCCGGTTGTTTTCCCCGATATAAACCGCCAGGCCATCCGCATAGGTGGACTTCAGCTTGGTCAGGCCCCTGTATTCCAGAATCTCCGATACTACGGGATAATCCGGTGCCAGCTTATCCAGGACATCAGCTGCAGTGGAATAGCCGGTCTTCGTTTTCTTTCCTCCGGGAAGCTTCATTTTTTCAAAAAGGATCTCTCCCAGCTGTTTGGGCGAATTGATATTGAAATCTTCGCCTGCCTGCCTGTGAATGGAATCCTCCAATTCGGTAATCCGGTCCACCAGCGCATCCCCATAGGCCTTCAGCTCCTCGGGACGAACCTCCACCCCTTCTGTTTCCATCTCATGAAGGACCTTTGTCAAAGGCATTTCTATTTCGCAGAACAGCTTATCCATCTGTGTTTCCTGAAGCTTTCCCCAAAGCAGGGGTTGTGCCATGAAAATGGTATAAACGGCGAATCCCGCATATTCCCGGAATGCCTCTTCCCTTTCACCAGCCGCTTTCGCAAGAGGAAGCTTCTCCAGAAGCTGCTGCCGGCTCTGGATCATCAGTCCCAGCTGCTCGTTGGCGATATCCTCTATGCTGTAATCATTTTTCAGCGGATTCAGCAGATACGCGGCAATCAGCACATCAAAAAACTGCTCTGTCCCATCCTGCTTCAAATAGGCATACTGCGGCTTGATCTGGAAGGTGGAAAGCTCCGCTCCCCTTTGGGCCAGCGCAGCCAGCTTATCCGTCAGATATTCTTTCGTCAAAAAGCCCTGCGGCCTTAAAATCCATATTTTATCCGAAGCCGCCGCCAGCGCCAGCGCAGCAAAATCCTCTTCCCTGCCGCTGTCTTCCAGAACAAGAAAAGCCGCTCTTTCCGCTTTCCCGGCTTCCTCAAAGGCCGCTTCTGCTTCCTGCAGATCGGATGTCATGAAAAAGAAGTCCTTCTGGTTATTTTTCGTCACTGCTTCTTCTTCAAACCGTCCAAGCAGGTTTTTGAATTCCAGCTGCTTAAATAACGTATAGGCCTCCGGTGTAAAAAGCGCCTGCATGCTTACCATATCCCATGTCACATCCAGTTCACAGTCCGTATGGATTGTTGCCAGCACCTTGCTTAAATCTGCCAGCTCTTTGTTTTCAGCCAACGACTCCCGGATGCTTTTTTTGCTGATCTCATCCAAATGGGTATATATATTTTCCAGGGAACCATACTGCACCATGAGATCCGTTGCGGTTTTAGGCCCCACCTTGGGAACACCCGGAATATTGTCGGAAGAGTCCCCCATCAGCGCTTTCAGTTCAATAAACTGTTCCGGAGTTACCTGATATGCATCTTCCACATCGCTGGCGTAATAGTCTTCAATTTCCGTCTTTCCGCCCTTTGTTTTGGGTATGCGGATTTTGATATGGTCGCTGGCAATCTGCAGCAGATCCCGGTCTCCGGATACCAGAGCCACTTCCATACCTTCCTTTTCTCCCCGTTTTGCCAGCGTGCCGAGAATATCGTCCGCCTCAAGTCCGGCCTTTTCCACCGTACAAATACCCATTGCCTGCAGCACTTCCTTGATTACCGGTACCTGTTCCCGCAGTTCCTCCGGCATGGGTTTTCTTGTCCCTTTATACTCCTTATAAAGTTCATGCCGGAAGGTAGGGGCATGTACATCAAATGCAACCGCCAGGAATTCCGGTTTTTCCTCCTCAAGAATCTTAAACATAATATTCAGGAAGCCATATACCGCATTGGTATGCAGCCCCTGGGCATTACTCAAATCAGGCACACCATAGAACGCCCTGTTCAGTATGCTGTGCCCGTCAATCAGAACCATTTTTTTACTCATATAAATACCACCGTCGTCATAACCAGAATCACTGTCAGTATAGCTATCACTTCAAAATAATACAGCCCCCACTGCAGCCTCTGGCGTATTTTTACATGGCTCTCCGCAGTTTGCAGTCTTGCGGAAAGCTCATCATTTAAGTTAAAAGCGTCTCCGTCCTCCAACCGTTCCATTCCCACCGTAACCAGAAACTGAATGCTCAGCTCCTCCTTACAGGACGGACACTTTTTTACATGCTCCAGGAATTGCTTTGCCGCCCTGGTTTCCATCTCTCCTTTAATAAAATCGGGAATCAGTTTTTCCGCCTGTTTACAGTCCATCCGGACGGCCTCCTTCCTTTTAACCATGCAGGAAACCTACGTATAGTTTCCTCCACTCTTATATTAATATATACTAAAACAAGAAGATATAAAAGATTTTTCTGAAAAAAGACAAAAAAATAAGAGAGTAAACCCCATAGTAGCTTTACTCCCTTATATACCTGAACCATTCGATTTATATTATGCAAAACTATTTATTTTTTCTTTCATGCGGCGCATTTCATTTTCTAATGTATTAACACGGATATCTCTTGTCCCGGTTTCCAATTTTAACAAACGTCCATCCCATTACAGCATCCTTTTTCCTCTGCAGTAGGTCTGTACTACGTCATAATTATCTTCCAGGACCACAATATCCGCATCGTATCCAACCACCAGCCTGCCTTTGCGGTCATCCACACCCAGGCATCTGGCAGGATTCAGTGTACAGGAGTTTATTGCCGTATCCAGAGGAATCAGCGCATTTTCCACCAGGATTTGCAGGCCCTTATTCATATTCAGGGTACTTCCCGCTATTGTATCGGTGCCCTTCAGCCTGGCAAGTCCATCTTCGCCGATTTCAATATCATGGCCGCCCAGCTGGTAACTGCCGCCGGGAGGGCAATGCTTTGCACGGAGGGAATCGCTCACCATAATTCCGTAATCCCTGCCTTTTGCCTGGAAATAGTTGTTTAAAGCAGCCAGATGGGAATGGCAGCCGTCACAGATAATCTCACCGTAAATATCCCTGACACGGAAAGCCGTGCCTACCAGACCGGGTTTCCTGTGGTGGTAGGGTGTCATTCCGTTATATACATGGGTCATGCTGGTGGCTCCATTGGCAATCCCCAGCATCGCCTGCTCATAAGTGGCGGAGGAATGCCCCATGCTTACCACCACACCGTTTTCCCTGCAGTATCTGGTCAGCGCAAAATCTTTGTCATGCTCAGGAGCCATGGTAATATACTTTATCAGGCCTTCCGCCGCATCCTGGTACTTTTTAAACTGTTCAACCGCTGCCGTGGCAATAGCCTCCGGCGGCTGTGCTCCCTTATATTCCATATCCAGATAGGGTCCCTCAAAATGAACCCCCAGGATTTCCGCGCCTTCATAGCCATCCTTAACGACTGCGGCCACATTTGCAAGCGCTTTGGTCAGCACCTCCGGCATCTGGGTAACCGTAGTAGGGAGAATAGCCGTAACGCCTTCCTCAGGAATACGATTCATCCAGTCACGCAGGCCATCCGGCTCGGCATCATTCGTATCAAAGCCATAGGCTCCATGGGTGTGAACATCGATAAAACCGGGAAGAATACGTTTTTCTCCATAATCTTCATCCGCGTCTTTTGTACCATAAGGGAGGATATCCGTTATTTTCCCGTCATTTATTTCCAGCTGCATGGCAAGAAACTGTCCGGCTATCCATACCCGTTTACTTTGTATTACCATTAAAATATCCTCCTTGAATGCTTTGGGAAGGTTCTGTCAGATTTTGGAAAGAGCCGCCTCATCCGCTACAACTATCACATCATTGTGAAGCTGGAGAACAGATGCCGGTACCTGAGGCGTTACCGGTCCGAAGAAAGCCTTTTTGACGATTTCTGCCTTATCTTCCCCGCTTACTACTACCAGTACCTTCTTCGCCTGCATAATGGTTTTAATTCCCATGGTATACGCCTGCTTGGGAACTTCATCATAAGATGCGAAGAAGCGCTGATTTGCCTTAATGGTGGATTCCGTCAGATCCACGCAGTGTGTTTCCAGCTCAAAGCTGTCAGCAGGCTCATTAAAACCGATATGTCCATTATGGCCCAGCCCGAGCAGCTGAAGATCAACACCCCCCACCGAAGCAATTACCCTGTTATAATCGGTGCATGCTTTTGTACTGTCCGGTTCGGTTCCGTCAGGAAGGTGCGTCCTTTCCTTATTAATATTTACATGTTTGAAAAGATTGTCATTCATAAAATAATAATAGCTCTGGTCATTATCCCTGGTAAGCCCCTTGTATTCATCCAGATTAACGGAGGTAACCTCTGAAAAATCCAGATCCCCTTTATTGTACCATTCCACAAGCTGCCTGTAGGTTCCCACAGGAGTGGAACCGGTAGCAAGCCCCAGTACGCAATCAGGCTTCATAATAACCTGGGCGGAAATAATGTTGGCAGCTTTCCTGCTCATGTCCTTATAATCCTTGGCTTTGATAATTTTCATATTTACTGCTCCTTCTCATGAATTTAGTATATACATTTCTCTTATATTATAAACCATTATACAACCAGGCTCCAGACTGTTCTATGTACAATCTGGTCTTTTTTTAATCATATTTGTCCGAAAAGCTTTATAACCAAATTCGGAAGCTCCTGTAACGGAGCTTCCGACTGTGCTAGGCAGGAAATTTTGGGTTCCGAATTGCTTTTTATTAAAGCATTTTCTTCATTTCATCCGCTACAAACTGAACCTTGGTCCCTACGATTACCTGAACGGATGTCTTGCTGGGTCTGATAATACCTGCGACACCTGCTGATTTGATCTTCTTCTCATCAACCTTGGTGTAGTCTTTAATTTCGAAACGAAGTCTAGTAATACAGTTATCCAGCGATTTTACGTTATCTTTGCCTCCGATACCTTCCAGAACTACCTTGGCAACCGCTGTAAAGTCGTTATTGGACAGAACCACGCTCTTTTCGGCTTCCAGATCATCATCTTCACGGCCAGGTGTCTTAAGGTTAAATTTGGTGATAACAAAACGGAAAACAATATAATAAATGATACCTACCACAATACCAATCGGTATTACCAGCCAGGGATTCTCAGCCAAAGGTGTAAAGGAGCTGAGTACAAGGTCGATAGCACCACCGGAGAAGGAGAAACCTGCTCTGATGGGGAGTGCTACGGTAATACCAGCTGTAATACCTGCTAATAATGCATGAACAAGATACAGTCCGGGAGCCAGGAACATGAATGAGAATTCAATAGGCTCTGTTACACCGGTGAAGAAGGAACAGAATGCTGCGGATGCAAGCAGACCGTAAACGATTTTCTTCTTATTGGATTTTGCTGTGTGGTACATTGCCAGACAGGCAGCGGGAAGACCGAACATCATGAACGGGAAGAATCCTGTCATGTACATACCAGTCTGTCCGTAAACACCTGTATTCCCCCAGAAGTTTCCGAGGTCGTTAATTCCTGCAACGTCGAACCAGAATACGGAGTTCAGCGCATGATGCAGGCCGAAAGGAATCAGCAGACGGTTGAAGAATGCGTAAATACCGGCACCAACAGCGCCCATTCCCAGGAAGCTTTCTCCCAGTTTAACCAGTCCTGTGTAAAGCAGAGGCCATACAAAGAACAGGATTGCGGAAGCAACGATAGAAAACATTGCTGTTACAATTGCAACCGCACGTTTGCCGCTGAAGAAAGAAAGCGCGTCGGGAAGCTTGGTTCCTTTAAATTTGTTGTAGCATGTAGCACCAATTAAACCGGCCAGGATACCGATAAACTGGTTGTTGATTTTCCCGAATGCGGGATTAGCGTCCGCGCCGGTCAGACCAGCAACGGTTCCGGAGCTGAGCAGTGTGGTTATCATCAGGAAAGATACCAGACCTGCCAGGCCTGCCGTGCCGTCATTGTCATCAGACATACCGACACCAACTCCAATGGCAAAAAGCCATGCCATGTTATCAATCAGAGCACCACCGGCTTTAATCAGGAACAAACCGATAGTATAGGCAACACCGCCCGCAGTAAAGCCGGCAACCTCTCCTGCCATTGCGGCAGGTGCCAAAATGTATCCAACGCCCATCAGGATACCGCAGACCGGCAGACAAGCAACCGGCAGCATTAAGGATTTACCTAATCTTTGCAAATACTTCATCATAATTAAAAATGCCCCCTTCTTTTTCTGTTCCGCCCTAGCTACAGAACATTTTCTTTATTCAAAAGGAATTCTCCTTCCTTCAGAATACTACTTGGTTTACAGATTTTCCTTCATGAAAGCTTCCAGCGCTTCCGCTGCCGCATCTTCATCCGGTCCTTCTATAGTGAATGTAACCGTCTGGCCCTGTTTTACGGCCATCATCATCAGGGACATAATTTTCTTTGCGTCCCCCTTCTTGGTTCCGTTATCCACGGTAACCGTGCTTGCAAATTCTGCCGCTTTCTTTACCAGAAGGCCGGCGGGTCTTGCATGGATCCCCAGTTCATCCGTAATTGTATACTTGAATTCTTTCATGTCAATCTCTCTCCCTTCCTAATATTATCTATCTTAACCACGTCCGCTGCACGCGGGCCATGGCAGATACCTTACTATACAGCTTTGGCTTATAAGTCTCTTACCGCTTTTCTCACACTCAGTACATAGGTGGGAGACACAGACAACTCATCCACGCCCATATCCACAAACTTCTTGGTAAGTGTGGTATCACTGCCAAGCTCACCGCAGATTCCCACCCAAATTCCTGCCTTATGGCCATTTTCCACTGTCATTCGAATCAATCTGAGGACCGCTTCATGGTGGGAATCATAGAAATCGTCCAGATTCTGGTTCTGCCTGTCAATAGCCAGTGTATACTGAGTCAGATCATTCGTACCGATACTGAAAAATTCCACTTCCTTTGCCAGTTCATCACTGATAACCGCCGCCGCCGGTGTCTCCACCATAATTCCCAGCTCCACACGGTTGAAGCTGATCCCTTCTTTGGTAAGCTCGCTTTTAACCTCTTCCACAATCTTCTTTATTTTCCTGATTTCCCCTACGGAAATAATCATGGGGAACATTATCGCGGCAGTACCGAAGGCAGAAGCCCTGTATATAGCCCGCAGCTGCGTTTTAAAAACTTCCGGTCTTTCCAGGCAGATACGTATCGCCCGAAATCCCATTGCAGGATTCTCTTCCCGGGGAAGTTTAAAATAATCCACCTGCTTATCGGCCCCTATGTCCAGGGTACGGATTATTACCTTTTTCCCTTCCATTCTGGAAAGAACTTCCTTATATATAAGAAACTGTTCTTCCTCCGTGGGATAATCTTCCCGTCCCAGATAGATGAATTCGCTCCGGAAAAGACCGATTCCGCCGGCATCCGATTCCAGTACCTTATCCACATCCGAAACATTTCCGATATTGGCATATAAATTAATTCTGCGGCCGTCAGAAGTTACGTTATCCTTGCCCTTAAGTTCCTGAAGAGCCGTACGCTCTTTTTCGTATTCCATCTTTTTCTGTATCATTCTTTCCAGAACATCTTCCTCCGGATTGATGATAATGGTGCCGCCGAACCCATCCACAACAGCTTTTGCCCCATTATATTCTTCCAGAAGCGCTACATCCGTCTGTACCAGTGCGGGAATATTCATGGAACGGGCCAGTATTGCCGTATGGGAATTCGTAGACCCGTGCTTGGTTACAATAGCAAGTATTTTGCTCTTATCCATCTGCACCGTTTCGCTGGGCGAGAGGTCATCCGCCAGCAGTATTACCGGTTCCTCGGATACCATTCCTTCTTCTCCGACACCTGCCAGTATCCGGATTAAACGTTTGGAGATATCCAGCACATCTGCCGAACGGGCTTTCATATATTCATCATCCATGCTTGCAAAAACGCCGGCGAAATTATCACCCGTAAGGCTTACGGCATACTCCGCATTCATTTTTTCATCCCGGATCATGCCGCGTATGGAATCCAGATAATCCTCGTCTTCCAGCATCATCTTATGCACGTCAAAGATCATGGCCTGTTCTTCTCCGGCTTCCACAAGAGCCTTCTGGTAAAGCTCTTCCAGCTGGCTTCCGGCAGTTACCCTTGCCTTTTCCAGCCTCTCCGCTTCCGCTTCCGGATTTTCAACCGTTTCCTGCTTGAGGACATATTCCTGTTTTTTGTACAGATATATTCTTCCTATGGCAATTCCTTTTAATACACTTTTCCCGGAACATTTAATCATGGTTATTCCTCCCAGATTTTACTTGGTTATTTCCAGACAATCATCGCCGGGTTTTACCGTTTTTCCGGTCTTTCCCTCAACAGAGGCAAAATCCGTTGTATTGCAGATAATCATAGGGGTAATAACATCGTAGCCGGCAGCCTTAATCTGTTCGATATCCGCTTCTATCAGCAAATCCCCTTTTCTCACTTTATCACCGGCGTTTGCGCGGATGGTAAAATGCTGTCCGTTCAGCTTAACCGTATCCAGCCCGATATGAATCAGGACCTCCACACCGTCCTCCGTGGTAAGACCCAGCGCATGGCCCGTGGGGAATACCGTGCTTATTTCTCCGTTGGCAGGAGCGTAAACCTTTCCGTCGGCAGGCACAATCGCAATTCCTTTACCAAGTATCTCTTCACTGAATGTAGGGTCATTCACCTGCTTGAGGGAAACGCATTCCCCTTCCAGCGGTGCCCCGAGTATAATTCCTTTTTTCTTAAAAACATCAAACAATCCCATCTTCTTCCATCCCTTCTTTTTTGACTGATTATTTTCTATTATTCTGTATGATATCTGTAAAACTGCCGGCCTGTTTCAGCTGCAGGGCCAGATAAATCTGTTCTTCCCCGGTCATTTCACAGCCGTACTTCTCCTTAACATGCATTTTCACCTTCTCCGCCAGTCCATACTCCCTGCTGCAATGATTCCTTACAAAATCCCGGAACACTTCATCCTCCCTGCCTTCCACAGGAGGCAGGAGAAGCATACGGTGAGCAAGGAATTTCAGATTGGACGCCAGTCTGTCCCTGTAAAGGGAATCCTCCGGCGGAAGGTTCAGGCTCCCCTCAAGAATCTGCATCATATCCTGAATCATATTGGTCATAGCCCATGTATCCCTGACCTTGATATCAAATTCAGCATCCACCAGATGAATGGCTATGGAAGCCGCTTCATCATCAGGAAGGCGGATCCCTGTTCGTTCTTCAATCAGACAGAGCGCATGCATCCCAATTCCGAACTCCTGGGGATAAAACCGTTTGATTTCACGGTAAAGGGCATTGGAAAAATCCATTCCGTCTTTAAAGCGTTCTATAGCAAATCCGATATGATCGGTAAGCGTTAAATACACATTCTGGCTGAGCTTGGTATTCAGATTTTTTCTTGCATAGGAAATAATATCCGCAGATACCTGAATATATTCTAACGGCATGCTGGCAAGCAAGTCTTTGAAACGTTCCCGTACATCCTTGCTTTCCAGGCGGAATATTTTTTCTATGCCGTCCTCCGCCACCTCCTGCCCCGCTTTTTTCTGAAAGCCAAGGCCGCGGCCCATGATAATTATTTCCTTACCCTCCTCATCCCAGGAGGATACTACGTTATTATTAATTATTTTTCCGATTATCATACCTGTCCTCTGCTATGGAGATTTACAGTATAATTCTGGGTTCAGGTTTCTCTTATGCTGTTAGCATTCCCAAAATACCATCCGGAATGTAATTTGCTAATAAAAAAAACCAAATCTTATAAGTTAACCTCACCAACCTGTACACAATGTACCTGCTGCGACTAACTTATAAAATCTGGTTTTGCCTGCCTGACAGTAACAACCCACTCCCTATTTATCTTGTTCCCTCAACTGCATTGAGCATATCAAACTTGACAATCAATGTCAAGGGCATACAGGCAAATTCGTGTTATTTTCACAGATTCAGAGTCTTGTTTTTATGCATATTATCCAATTCATATCTTTTCCGGCAATTTCTATTTCTCTGGTTCTATATAAAGTATCCAATCCTTTACTTTTGTATGCTATCACTTTCACGCAGCAGAGAAATAATCTTAAGAAAATTTTTCCGCCTATTCATTATGAATCATGTTATAATAACAGGCATAGACTTATACTAAAATAATCAGGTAGGAGTTCTCATGAAAAAAAGAAAATCATCCGGTCATCTTATCGGCATAGGTGTGTTATGTCTGCTGTTTTTATGCGTAGCTGTTTTCAGCATTTTCTTTGTCTGCTGCGGCAAGCCTTCTTCTCCGGAATCCCCGGAAGAGAATACGCCTCCGGAAACTTTCTCCGAAATCGGTACCGTATCCGATAATTCCGCATCCTTGCAGGAAAGTCAAGCCCCATCATCTGAAGAAGCCTCCGAACCAAAGGAAGCCCGTAATCTTACCGGCCTGAAGCTCTCTATTCTTGGGGACAGCATTTCCACTTTTGATGGATATATACCGACAGACTATAATATCTTTTATCCTAATTACGGAGATATTTCAACCGTAGAAAAAACATGGTGGTTTCAGGTTATCTCTGCCACAGGGATGGAACTGAATGCCAATGCGTCATCTTCCAATACTACCATTTCGGGAGATTCTTCCGATACCACAGGCAGCGCTCCCGGATGCAGTTTTAAACGCATCAATGATTTAACTCCCGGAGATAATGGCCCGGCTCCCGATCTTCTTATTGTTTTTATGGGCGTAAATGACTTTCTCAGAAGTGTCGAACTGGGTAATTTCACAACACCGGAAGCACAGCAGGAAGGAGAAATCAATAATTTCTGCGATGCATATGAACTGATGCTGCAAAAGCTGGCGGCAACCTTTCCCAATACGCAGATCTATTTCTGCACGCTTTTGGAAACAAGTGCAGGGGATGTGGATGATAACCCCGAGCAGTTCCCTGCCACCAACGAAAACGGTAATACAATAGCCGATTTTAATGCAGAAATTGCCACAATCGCCTCCGCCTACAATTATACGGTAATTGATGTTCATAACTGCGGCATTACCTATGATAATCTCCCGCAGTATACCATCGACGGGGTCCACCCAAACGCTGAAGGCGCCCGGCTTATTGCGGAATATATTACCAACTTCCTTTTATATTAACTTCTAAAGCAGACATAACTTGACAAACTCCTTTTCTCTGTGCTACCTTTTTTATTGGATAACAAATGAGAAAAGGAGTTTTTATTTTATGAAAAAAGGAGTAAAGTTCACAGCCCTGACCCTGGCGGCTACACTGATGTTTTCTTATCCGCTGTGCAGCGGCATTACCGCCCAAGCCGCAACTACTCCGCTGAAAACAGTGGAATCTTCCAATGTTCCTACGAAATATACCGGACTGAGCCTTTCTATCCTGGGCGACAGCATATCTACCTTCAATGATTACATACCTGTTGATTATAATATTTATTATCCCGGAAACAGCGGTATTCCTATGGTGGAAGGGACCTGGTGGTATCAGGTACTGAATGCCACCGGCATGCGTTTATGCAGTAATGCTTCTTCAGCCAATACCAATGTCACAGGAAATTCTGTTGCCGCAGACGGTTCTGCGCCAGGCTGCAGCTTCCGCCGTATTATGGATTTAAAAGGAGCTGACGGCACTTCACCGGATGTTATTATCATATATATGGGCGTCAATGATTTTGCCAGGGATATTCCTCTTGGTTCCTTCCAATCTCCTTCCATTCAGACAGAAGGAATGCAGACCACCTTCAGCAGTGCTTACGAATTAATGCTGCTGAAAATAAAGAGCCTTTATCCCAATGCGTCTGTATACTGCTGTACCCTTTTTGCGAGAGACCCCGGGCTGAGGGCCCCAGGCACCAATAATCCGGTAAACAGAAATGGTAATACCATCAAGGATTTTAATAAGCAAATACGGGCGATTGCCACCGCATACGGCGCGTCTGTCATCGATGTGTATAACTGCGGTATTACTTATGAGAATTTATCTGTTTTTACCAGCGATGGTGTACATCCGAACCTTCCCGGTGCACAGTTATTTGCCAATTGTGTTACTGCTGCTTTAATGAACTCCTGATCCCGTCAAAACGTACGGATTGAAACCTGTACCCAGCGGGCACACATAAAAAGGACCTCCGGAAAACCGGAGGCCTTTTTTATTCGTTTCTTATTGCTGCCAGAGGACTCAGCCTCATGGCTCTCAGGGACGGGAAAAATCCCGCAACCATTCCTACCAGAATGGCGAATACCAGGGATAAAAGAGCAAGCCAGGGAGGAATATAGGAAAGTGTCATCATATTGCCCATAGAAGCCACTATCTGGTTAATGAGGATTGATATGGCAAAACTGAATACCAGTCCCACAATGCCTCCTATAAATCCGATAAAACCCGCTTCCATTAAAAACATCATTTGAATATTTCTCAGATCACAGCCCAATACCTTCATAATACCGATTTCTTTTGTCCGCTCATAAATAGACATCATCATCGTATTGGTTATCCCTATGGCAGCTACCAGAAGAGACACCGCACCGATGCCGCCCAGAACCAGCTGCACATATCCATATTGGGTCTGCATGGCCTGCACCCATTCCGCATTGCTGGAAGCCTGATATCCCATGGCATTAATTGCACTCTGTACCTCAGCCACATTTTCCATATCATCCACATCCACATAAAGGGAACTGTAATAGATCTCTTTATATGGTTTGCCAGTCTTGGTGGTGGGCTGACCCGGTATCGCCTTATTTTTAAAGATACGTTTCAATTCCGTTTTCAGCGCATCTATATCACAATATACATCATAGCTGTACCTGCTCCAGTCCTCCGGCCCGCCTTCTATCATGCCGCAGGTGTCGATCAGATACTTCTTGGGAGGAGGAGACTTTGCGGCAGAGGAACTGCCGTCCCCGTATTTATTATTATAATAGGCGTTCGTGTCAAAAATAATAAAAATAGGATCTTTCAGCAAGTCAACGTCCGGCAGTTCCCCCTTCTCATAGTAAGGATAGCTTCCGGTCCTGGAATTGGAGAAGCTCTGCAGAACCATGTTCCCGTAAAAAAATTCGAGTTTTTCCGCATCTTTCTGAGGAAAAGTTCCTTCGCCCAGAGGGAGTTTCATCGCTTCAAAGGCTTCGGGCGTCATTCCCTGTACCCTGAAATTACCTTCATAAATCCCGCTTCTGGCTATAACATCCACACTCAGGACCGGAGAAACCAGATTCACATGAGGAATCGCCTTCAGGTTTTCCACCAGTTCATCGTCAAGACGCTTTTCCTCTTCTTCCTTACCTGAAGAAGAGCTTTGCACCATCATGGCGCCGGAGGAAGAGTAGGAATACCCACCACCTCCGGAAAGGTTGACGGTTATTGCAGTAAGGCTGCCATAGGATTCCATTTCCTCCATGGAGGATTTATTCAGTCCAAGGCCCAGAGAAACCATCACTACAATGGATGCCACGCCGATGGTTACTCCCAGTACCGTAAGCAGGGTACGCACTTTTCTTTTCCACAGGCTGCTGCTGCTTAACCGCAGCAAATCCAAAAATTTCATATCCGCTCCTGCCCCTGGTTATTCTTCATTGTCCGTTTCCAGCAGTTCTTCTTCCAGCTTCAGAGCTGCCGCTTTCTTTTTCTTTTTTCTGATTACCGCGATGATTATCACGGCTGCCACAGCTGTCACAGCAGCAGCAATGCCTAAAACCAGTACGAGATTAATGCCCCCCTGGTCTTCCTGGGGAAGTTCCTCCGGCATCATGGGATCGGTATAAACCTCCTCATACACATCCAGCACAAAATTCCTTTCAAAGCTCACCACTTCCCCTGATTCATTTTCGAAGGAGATATTCACTTTAATCGTCCCATCGTCTGTGTTGGGTGCAATGGCGGTGATCATAGAATCAACGCTCCCGGTTTCTCCCGGCTTAAGCGTTCCCAGGAAGGTGTCTCCGCCTTCAATGGAAGCCCCCTCATATTTTACCTGAAGATTATAAAACGTGGTCTTACCTGTATTGTAAATGCTGAACATAACATTAGACTGATTGCCTACGGAAATGCTGGAAGGCATAGCCTCAATGTCGCTGGTATCATATTTCGCTTCCTGAAGCACAGGAACGGATACCTTGGCTTCATCTGTCAGGTCGATATCCTTTCCCGAATCATATTTCATTTTCACAGTAATAACATACGGCTTCTGGGTAAGATCCGTCTTTGCCGTCATTTCTATGTTAATGTCGAACTCACTGCCCGGAGCAATGGAATCCGTATAAACGGAACTGGAGCCTGATGTGGGAAGAAATACGGCATAGGTGGTGTTGGCCTCCGTTCCGCTTTCCACCGCCTGCATATCAAACAATACATTATTAACCGCTTTATCCCTGGAGGTATTCTTTACATGGATAGTTACCATAAAAGTATCGCCGGCATATATTTCCTTGGGATTTGTTTCAAAACCGGTTACAATAATACGGGGTTTGGATTCCACCGCACCGTCATCTCCGCCGATATGGCCGGCCCCCGGTTTGCCCTGGGTATATACATAAACCGAAATGGATACCGGCTCTTCACACCTCACGCCCGCCTTCGTATACCAGATTTCAAACGTAAGCGGATAATAACCGGTCATAACATCGTCCCTTACCGTAAAATTATAGGTCAGCTCTCTTCTGGCAAACATTCCCGCTTCATAATTTCCGCCGAAGGGATTGCCCGGTATCTCCGCAAAAGACTGCACGTAACCTGTCGTATCCGGTTCAAAGGGCCATACCTTAACATCATTGGAAACAACCGGCTTTACCACCAGATCCGTAAGATTCTCACTACCCAGATTTATAATAGGCAGAACAATGGATACCTGCTGACCGTAGCTCACCGACGGCGTTTCCCAGTTATTTCCCACCTGGAGGAATTCCGTTGTAGGTTTGGTTACCGATGTATCGGGCACCACCGCATCCAGCTTAGCCTTCATTTCGCTTACATACGCCCAAAGTTCACTGACGCTCATCTCCGTATTCGCAATATAATATACCGCGCTGTAAAAGGTATCGTTCAGCTTCTGAAGCGTATACTCATCCGGATGTGTTCTTTTCAGGATGCTGTCCACATGCGCCTTCAGCTGGGCATCGGCATCCGCCCTGTCGTCGTCGGTTATTACATTGGGTGAGGAACGGTCAATTGTATTGCCGCTGGTTGCCGAGGCGGCTACCCGGCCTACATTTCCCTGAAACGGCACTGCCGTAAGCAGCGCTATGCAAGCACATGTTACACTGATGCTGATGATGAATTTTTTTCCTGCGTTCATTTTCTTCCCCTCTGTACTTTTATACGTTCTCTTGTATTGTCTGCCCGCCGGCTGCCTGTTTCCACTGCTTTTTACGGCCTGGACAGTAAATGCGCAGACCTGTCTGCTTGGTTACGCCTATCTTCTATCTTAACGATCTTGCCGTCAATGATATGAAAAATACGGTCGGCAAAACTGGCCAGATAGTTGTCATGAGTAACCATGACAAGTGTCTGCTTCTGCTCCCTGACCACCTTCTGCATCAGCTCCATTACCTCCTTTGAGGTATTGGAATCCAGGTTGCCGGTAGGTTCGTCAGCAAAAATGATTTCCGGATTCACTACCAGGGCCCTTGCCACTCCCACCCGCTGCTGCTGCCCGCCGGACATCTGCGTCGGCTTATGCTTCTTGTGCTCCTTCAGACCCACCATATCCAGAACCCTGGACGCCTTCTTCATACGGATATCCTTATCCACTCCCTGAAAGGTGAGGGGCAAAGCCACATTTTCCACCGCATTCATGGTTCCCATCAGATTAAAAGACTGGAAAATAAAGCCGATATGTTCTCTGCGGAATTTAACCAGCTGGTTTTCCGTCTTATTCTCCATATGTTCTCCTGCTATGATAATTTCACCCTTGGTAGGTTTCTCCAGCCCCGCCAGCATATTCAGAAGGGTGGATTTACCGGAACCGGAGGTACCTACTATAGAACAGAACTCCCCCTTGTATATTTCCAGGTTCACACCGTCAAGCGCACGTACATGGCTGTCGCCCACCCGGTATACCTTATATAAATTCTTAACCTGAATTACAGGCTTCGTATCCGTTCCCATGAATCCCTCTCAATCTGCCATACAAAAATCCTGCATTTTTGCAACTCTTCCTTCGACATTATATCATACTCTTATAGCTTTTCCTATTTAAGATTTTTTTAATATTCATAAACAGTTTTGTATTTTTTTACCTGGTACATTGCCAGGATCAGTGTGGCGCATTCTGCCGCCGGAACTGCCAGCCAAAGCCCGTTTATCTCCCACAGCCAGGAAAACAGAAGAATTCCGGCAACGGTAAAGCCAAAGGTACGTACCATGGAAATCATCGCCGATATTTTTCCATTGGACAGTGCCGTAAACAAAGAGGATACAAAAATATTCATCCCGGCAAAAAGATAATTGATTGAATACAATAAATATCCCTGATAGGTCAGCTCATTCGCCGATGTCCCCGGAGGAAGGAACAGCCCTACCAAAGGCTTTGCCAGCAGCATGGAAGCTCCGGTCATCAGAAAGGAGCACAGCACCATACTTTTCAGACAGATCCGGAATACGGTTTTCAGCTGTTTCGTATTCCTGCTGCCGTAGTTGTAACTGATTACCGGGGCGACTCCATTGGAAAAGCCCAGGAAAACAGCAGTAAAAAAGAACTGGGTATACAGAACCACCGTAACTGCCGCCACACCGTCCTCCCCGGCAAAATGCATCATCAGCAGGTTCATAAGCCAGGTTATTACGCTGGCGGCAAGATTACTGACCATTTCAGAGGAACCGTTCATACAGCTTTCCCATAACACAGCTTTCTGGAAGGATGCCTTAACCAGGTATAGATCGGTCCTGGGTTTCAAAAAATAGAAAAAAGCAAAGACAGGCATGATGGCATACCCTACCGCCGTTGCCAGGGCGGCTCCGCCGATTCCCCAGCCTAAAACCGCTATAAATATATAATCCAGTACCATGTTTGCCAGACCGGAGCCTATGGTAAGCCCTAATCCCAGGTTTGGTTTTCCTGCAGTTACAAAAAGGACTCCGAGTATTGTCTGAAGCATCTGCAGCGCCATAAAAGGGAGCAGAATGATCATATATTCCTTGCAATAACCCATCAGTCTTTCACTTGCCCCTAAAAGATCCAAGAAAGGTTCCAGAAATACCATACTTACTATAGTGAAAAGGATACCGAGAACCAGTCCGAACACCAGAATCCGGGTGAAATTTTTTCTTGCTTCTTCAGCCTGGCCAAAGCCCAGCTGCCTTGCGATCACGGCGCTTCCCCCTGTCCCCAGCATAATTCCCATACCTACGACCAGCCCGATCAGAGGATAAACAATATTGATAGCAGACAGGGCATCCGCTCCCACAAACCGGGACACAAAAAATCCGTCCACCATGGTGTACATGGACATAAACACCATCATGATAATAGTAGGGAATGCAAATTTTAATAACGTCCTTCCCTTAAAGTTTTGTGAAATAGAATGGCTCATTTTCCGTCCTCCTGACCTGTTAGCATTACCAGGGCTTGCAAGCCCCGCAAAAGCCTACTATAATGTATGGAGTAACCCCATAGTCAATACTTTTTTATACCCCGCTGCTTCTTTTCCGGGCATCCGCAGGGTATGGCCGCCGCGGAGGAATCATGAACAATAATTCGAAACCGCTTTTCACCTCAGGTGAATTTGCCAGGCTTTGTAACATACGAAAGGACACTCTTTTCTATTATGATGAAATAGGGCTGCTGAAGCCGGAAATTACCCGTGACAACGGCTACCGTTATTATTCTGCCAATCAGCTTTATTTATTTGATATCATTGCCATGCTGAAGGAATGCGGCACACCGTTAAAGGAAATCCGGGAATATATCACTTCCAGGGAACCGGCCTCCTTTCTGGCTCTTATGGAAGAAAATGACAAGCTCTTGTCTGCGGAATTAGAACGGCTGATGCATATCCACCGCCTGATGCGCAATACCATCACATTAACAAAGCATGCTCTTCAGACAGAATATAATGTTCCCTTTCTCAAGGCTTGTCCGGAAGAATATTTCATAGCGATGCCCTTTTCCAAAGAATATGAGGATCACGAACGCAACCAGTCCGAAACGGTGAAAGCACTGCTGGAATATCTGGAAGCCAACCTGCTGGGGGAGGAGTATCCGTTAGGTTCCATTATTTTAAAAGAGAACCTTTGCTGCAACAGCTATGAAGAGGACTTTTACTGCAGCAAACTTTCCGCCCCCATACAAAACCCTCTTCTTTTTGTTAAACCTGCAGGGACCTATGCCATGCTGAACCATAAGGGATCCTACGAAACCCTCTGCCATTCCTATTCCGTTCTCAAGGATTACATCAAAAAAACCGGCCTTCAGATAACAGGCAATTCCTACGAACATGAATTGCTTAACTATCTGGCGACCGGAGAATCAGATAATTATGTAATAGAAATATCCATTCAGACGGGCTGACCTACCGATACAGAAAAAAACCGGCCGCCCCTGTCAGGAGCATCAGGGCAACAGGACCAAGTCCCTTCCCCTTTCCTTTGGTAACAAGAGGCACCACTATCCTCGGAAGCAGAAGGGCCGATACAAAAAGTACAACACTGCACACGTCTATCTCCCTCCAGGACAATTGAGTGATGTCAGAGCTTCCCCAAAAAGTAAGCAGTACAATCGTACCGGCCGCAGAAAGAATCAATCCCGTAGATGCCGCTTTCAACCCCTTCAGAAGCTGTGTCATATAAAAAGATCCGCCCTTTTTCCTGAAAAAAACATACAACAGCAGCGACAAAACAATCCCTCCCGCCACACAGCCTGCAGTGGCGGCAGCAGCTCCCCCTGTCCCTGCCAGCTGGAAGCCTGCGAACGTAGAAGCGTTCACAGCCAAAGGGCCTGGCGTCATCTGTGAAATCGTAATGATGTCCCCAAACGTTTTTTCAGTCAGCCACCCATATCTGCCTACAATTTTATCCTGAATCAGTCCTATGACCGCATAGCCTCCTCCTATACTGAAAAGCCCAATCTGAAGAAATACGCCGAACAGCTTTCCTATAATTCCCATTCCCGTCCCTCCTTCACCGCCTCCGTATCTTCTTTATGTCTGCGTAAAAAATACAAAGCCTGTACCAGACTCAATATACAACCTGCAAGCAGAGCCAATGCCGCACTCCCCTTTCCAAGAAAACAGAAAATAAAAATTCCGGGTATCATCAATGTAAACAGGAAATTATGTTCCCGCCATATATTCCTGCACATTCCAACAGCGGTCTCTGCAATCAGCACCGCCGCCCCGGCCTGTATCCCCTTCAGGATGGCCGCCATAACGTGATTGGCGATAAACGCCTGGTAGCTGTTCGATATCACCGCCATAATCAGAAAAGGCGGCAGCACCGATGCAAATGCACCGATTAGTGCTCCGGCTGCTCCAGCCACACGGTAACCGGTAACCGCCGCCAGATTTACGGCAATTGCACCTGGGGCAGATTGTGATACAGCGGCCATTTCCGCCAGTTCTTCCTCCCCAAACAGCTTTTTCTGCAGCACAAAATATTTTCTTATCATAGGAACGACCACATAGCCTCCGCCGAAGGTAAAGGCACTGATAAACATATGAATACCCAGCAGCCATAAATACCGCTTTTTTTTCTCTCCGCCCATAAATATATCCTCCCATCCGGTTTATTATATAACTTGCTTATCCATTAGTAAAATGATATATTTTAATTAAATCTATTACTTTTATTCATCATTAGAGAACGGAGAAATAACATTCATGACTATTAGGCATATGGAAATTCTGAAGGCGGTTTCAGAAACCGGAAGTTTTACTAAAGCCGCCCGTCTTTTATACATTACACAATCCGCGGTATCTCATGCCGTACAGGAATTGGAAACAGAAGCCGGCACCCTTCTTTTTGACCGCCTGTCCAAAACCATCCGGCTGACGGAAGCCGGAAGTCTGCTTCTGCAGGATGTTCTCCCCATCCTGGCTTCCTGCAAAGCCCTGGAAGCTAAAATCAAAAAGCTGGAGCGGTGCGCCCCCATACGGCTTGTTTCCAGCATAACCATTGCTTCTTATTTTCTTCCGGGTCCACTCCGGCGCTTCGAAGCCGTCCATCCGGAAATCCCCGTAACCGTAAATGTGGTGAGTGCCGCAAATGCCATATTAGAGCTGCAGGCCGGGTATGCCGATATCGCTCTCATAGAAGGGCTGCCTCCCCATGGTCCCTATCGCAGTATCCCCTTTTCCTCCTATCCCCTGCTTGCCGTCTGTGCACCGGATTATCCCCGTCTCTCCCAGCCGCTGTCTCTTTCCTCTTTATGCAAAGAACGGCTTCTTCTCCGGGAAAAAGGAAGCGCTATCCGTGATGTTCTGGACAGCGCTCTCTATCTTCATGGCTATACTGCCTATCCCCTGTGGACAAGCGTGAATTCCCCGGCACTTATAGAAGCTGCCAGGGCCGGTCTGGGCATTACCATATTGCCGGACATATTGGTAAAAAAAGCTTTGGAAAAGGGGAGTCTGATATCGTTGGAAATCGAAGATCTTTCCCTGGTAAATGAACTGCTTCTGGTTATGCACAGGGATAAATATCTCTCTGCCCCTCTCTCAGAACTTGTGAACCTTTTGGTAACGAATGGCAGCAATTCGGACAAGTCAGAATTATTGCCGCATCCGGACAATTAAATGATATATACTACAAATTTGAACCATACCGGTTTTTTTACATGCTAAAGGGTCCTTAGAGGCCAATCAGCACCGTTTTGACTATCCGGCAGAGCTTACCCTTCAAACACAGGAAGGGAGGTGTCTGCTCATGAAAGAGGAAATCCTTATATCTGTAATAATGGTCTTTGTTCAGTATCTGACTGAAAGGCTGTTGGACTATTTCCTAACTTAATTCCATACAGCCAATCCCCTCCGGGCAGCCGGAGGGGATTCACCAATACTGAGCACTGCACATCTGGGCGATTAGCTTGACTATGAAAATGATTTTGTCTGTTGAAATTAAGATTCCTGCATACGTTTCTTTTCAGACTTATTACATAACTTATTATCACTTGCACATACTATCGAAAAGAGGTGATAGCATGGCATCATATGTATCCCCGGAAGTTCGGGAAAAATTCGAAACACTATCCATTGATTTAAAAAATAATATATTAGAAAGAAATGTTAAAATTAATAATGTTTATGATTTAATCAATGTTCTGGAGAAAATAGTCTCTGAGGAAGATCAATCATTCTGAGCTGAAAATATTGGAAGGTCAGTAAAGTTTTTAAGGAAACAACCGCTCCAGGTGTTGGGGACACCCGGAGCGGTTCCGAATGTCTCTTACTTCATTTTTAGTATTATTCTGTTGTAAATTATCTGTAAATGCCTTATTATGTTTGTATAAAAAATACTTATCAGGGGGAAATCTATGAAAAAGAAATTACTATCTCATGCGCTTGTTATAATTTTAGGAATGCTTTTATGCTCGTGCTCCGGTAATTCCACAGAGAAAATGTTTGGGGTAAAACTTCCGTCAGGAAAAAAATTGGAATTATATATGAGCCGTGAAAAAGCAGAAGACATCATGAGCGATTATGAATATGAATATAATGACTTTTTTCATACATATGATTATGGATTTATAAGCCTGGCTTATACCGAAGGCCTTTTATCATCTATTAAATTTAGTGGAGACTCAGATGTTACACTGCTTAATGGATTAGGCCTTGGCAGCACCGATTATGAAAAGTATGGGTTCGAAATGGATGGGCAGCATTTAGACAGCACCATTAATTATAAACAGACTGGTGATAAATATGAACAAAACGACGATGTTAATATAAGAGATATGGAATTCAAAGACGGAATTCAAGCATACATCAATACTTCTAAAGAGAATAAAGAAATCACTTACATAAACATAAGTGATATATATTCTTCTGTTTTGAATAAATATGATGAGTAAAAGTGTTTGTTTAAACAACCTATGAAACTATTGAAGAGGGGATCGCACCCCTCTTTTATGTTCTGACAAGCTGCCCGGTCCGTAACAAATAGAATCCCAAAAAGTGCAGCACGGAATACAACACAAAAAGAAAAACCCCTGATAAACTCAGAGGTTTCACACTGCCGGCGGCGGGACTTGAACCCGCACGTGGTTGCCCACAACAGATTTTGAGTCTGCCTCGTCTGCCATTCCGACACGCCGGCATTCCAGCTTCCTTGTTTCCAATTCAGCCGAAACTAATAATACCATATCCGGAAGTTTCTGACAAGCTTTTTCCGTTTACTTTTTCAAAAACTTTGTACCGTCTGAACTGTTACGTACCGTCTGACTTAGAAATGAAAGTTATCATATATCTCAAAACAGTCAAATGTTGCAAAATAATCCTTAGGGGTCTCCGCTCTGCGGATTAACTGCACTTCTCCGTTTTCCTTCAGCAAAAGCTCGGCAGATTTAAGCTTACCATTATAATTATACCCCATGGCAAAACCATGGGCCCCGGTATCATGAATGACCAGATAGTCACCCATCTCCACTTCGGGAAGCATTCTGTCAATAGCAAACTTATCATTATTTTCACACAGGGAACCTGTAATATCATACCTGTGATCACAGTCCTGTTTTTCTTTCCCAAGAACCGTAATGTGATGATATGCTCCGTACATTGCAGGCCGCATCAGATTTACGGCACAGGCATCGCAGCCGATATATTCCTTATGCGTATGCTTTTCATGTATGGCCCGGGTAACCAAATGACCATAAGGTGCCATCATAAACCGGCCCAGCTCCGTATAAATAGCCACGTCTCCCATTCCGGCAGGAATCAGAACCTCTTCATATACCGCTCTGACCCCCTCTCCGATTGCCAGTATATCATTCTCCTCCTGGTCAGGCAGATAAGGGATTCCGATACCCCCAGAAAGATTAATAAAGCGGATATCCGCCCCTGTTTCCTTTTTCAGCCGCACTGCCAGCTCAAACATTTCCTTTGCGAGAACAGGGTAATATTCGTTGGTGACTGTATTGCTTGCCAGAAAAGCATGGATTCCAAAATGTTTCACCCCTTTTTCCATCAGGATACGGAAGCCTTCAAACATCTGTTCTGTGGTAAATCCGTACTTGGAATCTCCGGGATTATCCATAATACTATTGCTTATTTTAAATACGCCGCCCGGATTATAGCGGCAGCTAATAGTCTCAGGAAGCTTTCCCACAATATCTTCCAGAAAGGAGATATGTGTGATATCATCCAGATTGATTGTCGCTCCCAGCTTTGCCGCATATGCAAATTCTTCAGCAGGGGTATCGTTGGAAGAAAACATGATATCTTCCCCGCTGATACCCATAGCCTCACTGAGCATCAGTTCCGTCAGCGAAGAACAGTCACAGCCGCAGCCGAATTCTCTCAGTATGTCCATTAAAAAGGGGTTAGGAGTAGCCTTTACCGCAAAAAATTCTTTATAACCTTTATTCCAGGAAAAAGCCTGCTTCAGCTTCCTCGCATTTTCCCGGATTCCTTTTTCGTCATATATATGGAAGGGAGTGGGATACGTTTTCACAATTTCCTCTATTTGTTCTTTGGTCACGAAAGGTATTTTATTCATTCTCTTATGTCTCCTTTTGCTTTCTTTTTCTTACCAGTAAGTTCTATCAGCTTAATCTCATTCCGCATGGCTTCCTTTAAGGCATCTACAAATACCCTTTGGCCGGAATACAGACAGATATCCCTGCTGCTCCCCGTCAATTCGCCTGTCAGGACATACTTAGAATCGGAAATAAGACGGATCTGGTTTTCCTTTCCCTCTGTTTTATAGCAGACTGCAGTTTTCAGCCGTTCCGGAACTTTATCAGTAAGAAGTACCACCTTTATTTTTTTCTGAAGCAGCTGCAATATGTCCTTTTCCATTTCCGCAAGTCTGGTTCCTGATGCGGAAAGATATATCCGCTTTTCCGCCTGCTCCATCATATGATGCATCTTATCGAGAATCTGCTGCTCTCCCTCAATAGTGATGTAACCGTCGCTGGGTTCGTCCGCCGCCGGCATATTTTCTGCCAGCCACTGCCTGGTACTCTCCAGCATACGCAGCTTGTTATCACAAAATTCCTCCACAGAAACGGCCATATACTTACTGCTGCTTCCCTTCATCAAATAAGCGGCACCTTTTTCTGTCAATCCTGCTAAAGCATTATAGACATTTGACCGTGAAATTCCAGTCAGCTTTGCCGCCTCATATCCGGTAAGTGTTCCGTTCCTGTTCAGACACAGGTAAATGGATGCCTCCTGTCTGGTAAGACCGAACATCATCAGCTTTTCAACATAACTCATCTCATCCATAAGCTGCCTCATCTCAAATCCATTAGTAGTTTCATACAGGAACACTATAAACTCTCCTAAATCATTTGTCAAGCCGTAAAAACGGAAATGATAAAAAGCCTCATCAGAATTTTAATCCTGACAAGACTTTTTTATCCTGCAAAAGATTGGTATTGAGCTTCCCGCCTGTCAGATATTTTCTATCTGCCAGTCAACAGGATCCACACCATTGCTTTTTAAGAAATCATTGGCTTTACTGAAATGCCTGCATCCAAAAAATCCCCGGAATGCAGACAAGGGGCTTGGATGCGGAGCCTTTAGTATTAAATGCTTTGGATTGGTGAGCATAGGAATTTTGCTCTGGGCAGGTCTGCCCCACAGCATATATACAATCGGTCTGTCCTGACGGTTTACCGCTTCAATCACAGCATCTGTAAACTGTTCCCATCCTTGTCCCTGATGGGAATTTGCCCGATGTGCCCTGACCGTTAATACGGTATTCAGCATAAGCACACCCTGATCGGCCCATTTCTTTAAATAACCGTTATTGGGAATATAACAGCCCAGATCCTCCTGCAGTTCCTGATAAATATTCACCAGAGAAGGCGGTATTTCCTTCTGCTCCGGCTTTACGGAAAAGCTGAGGCCATGTGCCTGATTTTCATTATGATAGGGATCCTGTCCTAAAATTACTACTTTTACCTTACTTAACGGTGTAAAATGAAAGGCATTAAAAATTTCATCGGCAGGAGGATACACCACATATGTGGAGTATTCCTTCTGTACAAAACGGAACAGCTGCGCATAATATGGCTTTCTGAATTCTTCATTGATTTCCTCCAGCCAGTCATTCTGAATCATTCCCATCTTTTGTTTCTCCCACTTTTCGTTATTTTTATTATAAGCGTACGGAAACTCCCCTGGCCCGTAGAAAAGCTTTCACCTCCCGGATTTCCAGCTCCTTGTAATGGAACAGGGAGGCTGCAAGAGCGGCCTGTGCACCTCCTTCTGTAAGTGCATCATAAAAATGTTCCCGTGTTCCTGCCCCACCGGAAGCAATCACCGGTACAGGAACCAGATCCGCAATTTGCCGTGTCAATTCAATATCATATCCTGCCTTTGTCCCATCACAGTCCATGCTGGTAAGTAAAATCTCTCCCGCACCCAGCCGGGTTACCTTTTCCGCCCAGGAAAGAGCGTCAATTCCCATATCTACCCTTCCGCCGTTCTTATAAATATTCCAGCCACTGCCATCCGGGCGTCTTTTAGCATCCATAGCTACCACCACACACTGGCTCCCAAACTTATCCGCTGCCTCCGCTATCAGTTCGGGTCTGTTTATAGCGGAAGAATTAATGGATATCTTATCCGCCCCTTCACGCAGAAGGACCTTGAAATCTTCTACCGACCGGATCCCTCCCCCTACAGTAAATGGTATGAACACCTTTTCAGCCACTTTGCGTACCATATCAACTACGGTATTCCTGTTATCGGAGGAAGCTGTAATATCTAGAAAAACAAGTTCATCGGCACCTGCTTTGTCATAAGCTTCGCCGATCTCCACAGGATCACCGGCATCCTGAAGGTTAACAAAATTTACCCCTTTTACCACTCTTCCGTTATGTACGTCCAGACAAGGTATTATTCTTTTTGTATGCATCGTGATATCTCCTTATTATGTAAGGGAAACAAAATTCTTTAATATTGCGAGTCCCACGGAAGAGCTCTTTTCGGGATGGAACTGACAGGCAAAAATATTATCCTTTTCCACCGATGCATGAATGCGGGTACCATATTCAGTCTCCGCTGTAATTATCGATGGTTCTGACGACTTCAAATAATAAGAATGGACAAAATAAACATAAGAATTCTCCCGCACTCCTGCAAAAAGACGCCCCGGATTAGGATAAGATAAAGAATTCCATCCGATATGGGGAATTTTTATTCCTGGCTTCTCCGGAATATGAAGAATTTCTCCCGGAAGAATACCCAGACCATCCACCCCCTCACTTTCCTCACTTCGTTCAAATAAAAGCTGTAGGCCAAGACAGATTCCAAGGAATGGTGTTCCCTTTTTCACAACTTCCCTAATGACATCTGTCAATCCAAAGGAACGAAGCTTTTCCATAGCATCCCCAAAGGCTCCTACACCGGGAAGTATTACCTTGCCGGCTTCCATAATACATTTCTTATCCCTTGTAATCACAGCCTCTTCGCCCAAAGCCTGCAGGGCTTTTTCCACGCTCTTAATATTTCCGGCATCATAATCGATAATTGCTATCATGCTTCTCATCCCTTCTTAAGCACCTTACTTTATTCCATTACCGTAGTGTAGCATACTTAAGGTATCTCTGCAATATTTCAGCCTTTATTTTTCATCACCTAATAAGAAATCCACAGGATTAATCTTGAAAGAAGTTGCTCTTCCTGCCAATTCTTCAGTTAAATAAGGGAGCTTGCCGTGGATTCGGAAAAACGAAGCTTTTTGATTAAAGAAAGCAACTTTTTCAAATGGGAACCGGATTACGGAAGGATATTCCATTCCGGCCCCAAGTTCTATTATACAAAGTTTTCTGTTGAGAGTTCCCTGAAGCCATTCGGTGTATTTTCCCCACTGGGGCAGGTACCCTTCTTCCCTGTAACCGGGTGTTTCTATCCGGTTAAACCAAAGCGTTTGGCAACACTGCGCACAGACCGGAAAATCCACAGAGGAAAGGGTTCCCTCACAATGATCTATTTTCTCAAGCACCTGTAAAATAACATGTTCATCCGTAACAAGCGCTTCCTGATCTGTACTGCATTCCTCTTTGCACTGTAAGGCTCTGAATCCGCCGCAGGGCGTAACAATACGGTCCTTTTCCATAGTTGAATTATAAATATAATCATCTTCTGTCAAAGATACAATGAAATAATTTTTTCCATCTAAAATATCTGACAGTTTCTCATAGGATTCTTTTATGCGTTGATTCGGATGCCTGCGCACATAATGGCACCTGAGATACTGGATAATAGCGGCACTGTCTTTCTCGTCTTGTGCCTGGGCAAGAAGGGGCCTATAAAAATCATCTTCATCCATACCCTGATAATTTTCTTCCATTTCTTTCCCGATTCCAATAAGAATCATCTGGGAATCCGCGATTTGTTCCAGCAATTCATTCGTCATTTTTCTTCCTCTTCCATAAAATCGTAAGTTAATCTTTTCAGGAACCGCACCAGGCAGGCATCAAGGAACAGCCGTTCCGGTTCCATAACCCTGTTAATAGTACCATATTGAAAGCTGGGCTTCAAGTAAGGATGTATATCGTAAGGATGCATACTGTAGGATGTATATTGTCAAGGATACATACCCAATCCTCTTTCTTTATTTCCGATTCATAACACAAAAAAACCTTATCTGTTTTCAGATAAGGTAAATAACAATGAATAAAATCCATACCCTCAAAACCGAACATTGAATCTAATCTTTTCCAAAACTTCTTTCTTACCTTCAGGATAAGCCCTCGACCGATTAGTACTGGTCAGCTCCATACATTGCTGCACTTCCACCTCCAGCCTATCTACCTCATACTCTCTAAGGGGTCTTACTTATTGGGATATCTCAT
>OJIY01000086.1_pt1 | contig 97523 bp, 76 predicted proteins | sample 1596061 | NCBI WGS metagenome assembly OJIY01 (sample SAMEA4350111, study PRJEB24818) | metagenome | biome: human; feature: gut; material: faeces | place: Denmark | collected 2013-09 | reverse complement strand
AGATAGGCTGGAGGTGGAAGTGCAGCAATGTATGGAGCTGACCAGTACTAATCGGTCGAGGGCTTATCCTGAAGGTAAGAAAGAGGTTTTGGAGAAGATTAGATTCAATGTTCGGTTTTGAGGGTATATTCTAATATGTCCTTTTGAAACGTAAGTTTCATTCGGCCTAGTGGCTCAGTTGGTTAGAGCGCCGCCCTGTCACGGCGGAGGTCGTCGGTTCGAGTCCGATCTGGGTCGTTGATTTCTGAAAAGAAGTCAGATAAAGAGGTATGGGATCTTAGCTCAGCTGGGAGAGCATCTGCCTTACAAGCAGAGGGTCATAGGTTCGAGCCCTATAGGTCCCATTTCTTACGTTTAAAATTACCGGTAGTTCGGATTTGGCATATGCCGATGTGGCTCAATTGGCAGAGCAGCTGATTTGTAATCAGCAGGTTATCGGTTCGAGTCCGATCATCGGCTTATAGAGTTAATTAATATGGATGGATTCCCGAGTGGCCAAAGGGGACAGACTGTAAATCTGCTGCAAATTGCTTCGGTGGTTCGAATCCACCTCCATCCATTTTTTATCAAATAAAAGTTGCATGTAGTGCCGTTATGGTGTTACAATATATATGGTTAACGCGGGGTGGAGCAGTCTGGAAGCTCGTCGGGCTCATAACCCGAAGGTCATAGGTTCAAATCCTGTCCCCGCTACTCAAATGCCCAGATAGCTCAGTTGGTAGAGCAGAGGACTGAAAATCCTCGTGTCACTGGTTCGATTCCGGTTCTGGGCATTTCTTACTGTCACAAATTAAATAAGGAATAAGGAGCACTAGCTCAGTCGGTAGAGCACCTGACTTTTAATCAGGTTGTCGGGGGTTCGAATCCCCCGTGCTTCAGTTAAAAAACCTCAGTAATTCATACTGAGGTTTTTTGTGTTGAAAAAACTAAAAAAGGTTTTTTAAAAGGGGAAACCTTGCAAGAAGCGGGAAGAGGTATATAATTTAAAAGAGACAGTAAAAACGGAGAAGGGGAGGATTATATGGGAAGAAGAGATAAAGCAAATTATTATCTGGATTTGGCAGAGGTGGTATCTCAGCGGTGTACATGTATCCGCAGGCACTATGGTGCGGTTATTGTTAAGAATGATGAAGTGATTTCTACAGGGTATGTGGGAGCGCCGAGAGGAAGGAAAAACTGTTCTGATCTGGGCGAATGCATTCGTTCCAAGATGAAAATTCCCAGAGGGGAGCGTTATGAACTATGCCGCAGCGTTCATGCGGAGGCAAATGCCATTATCAGTGCATCAAGGGATAAGATGATAGGGAGCAGTCTGTATCTGGTGGGGATTGAAGTGGAAAACGGGACATATATAGAAAATTCTTGTTGTTGTTCCATGTGTAAAAGACTGGTAATCAATGCGGGGATTGAAAAAGTGTTTGTGAGAGATACAAAGGATATCTTCCGGGAAATACCGGTAAGGGAATGGGTGGAAGAGGATGAATCTCTGACAGGTTCTTTTGGTTACTGAAAAATAGGGAATGAAAGAGTTGCAAGGTTGAGTAAAGGAGAAAAAATGATTCAGGTTGCATTTTATGATATAGCGGAGGAATCGTTATTTGATTTTGCAGTAATTATAGCGATAAAAGAGGGAAAATGGATATTATGCCGTCATAAAGACCGCAGGACATGGGAATTCCCGGGAGGGCACAGAGATCCGGGCGAATGGATAGAGGATACGGCCCGCAGAGAGCTGTATGAAGAAACCGGGGCAGAACATTATACCCTTCAGCCTGTTTGTGCATACTCCTGCCTGAGACAGGGAGAAAAAGCCAGCTTCGGTATGCTTTATTATGCACAGGTTGATGAATTAGGCCCCCTGCCCGCCTTTGAGATAGAAGAGGTTAAGCTGTATGATAAATTTCCGGAAAAAAAAGATTTCTGGACGTATCCCGATATACAGCCATTTTTATTAAGAAAGGTAAGCGGATTGGGGATAAAATGAAAAAAATAATATCTTTTTATTTAAAGCCCTATTATAAAAGGATGGGTATTGGTTTCACGGTTAAATTCATCGGTTCTATTATGGATCTGTGTATTCCCTGGGTGCTGGCCTATGTTATAGATAATGTGATACCTATGAAAAGCCTGCAGAAGATCTATCTGTGGGGAGGAGTAATGATATTCTGTTCATTTGTGGCCGTAGCATTTAATATCATTGCTAATCGTATGGCTTCCAGGGTGGCAAGCGATGCAACACAGATTATCCGGCATGATCTGTTTGCAAAGACAATGTATCTGTCGGACAAGCAGACGGATTTATTTACAAAGCCATCTTTAATATCCAGGCTTACGACGGATACATATAATGTAAATCAAATGATTGGCAGAATCCAAAGGCTTGGGGTCAGGGCGCCTATCCTGCTTGTGGGAGGAATTATTTTTACCATGGCTTTGGATCCGGTTCTGGCATCCGTGCTTCTGCTGGTAATGCCTGTTCTTGCAATTGTCATGATAGCAGTTTCCCGAAAGGGTATGCCGCTGTACCGCAGGCTGCAGGAAGCAGCAGATAAGTTTGTGTGTTTAGTCAGAGAGGATATTGCGGGAATCCGGGTTATCAGGGCACTGTCTAAAATGGACTATGAAAAGGATAAATTTGACCGTATTAATACGTTGGTCGTCACATGCGAAAGGAATGCGGAGCAGACGATGGCGGTCCTGAACCCGGCCATGAATATGCTATTAAACCTGGGACTGGTGGGGGTTATCCTGGCAGGAGCCTATCGCGTAAATGCGGGAACTTCCGAGGTTGGTAAGATATTGGCATTTATGACGTATTTCACTATCATCCTCAATGCCATGATGTCCATTTCCCGTATGTTTGTCATTATTAATAAGGCGGTGGCATCGGGGGCCAGAATAGAACAGGTATTGGACTGTGGTGAGGATATGGAGCGCATGTGCGGTATAGATAAAGAAGAGGAATCTTTCAACGCCGGTGTGCAGAACGATAAAGAGAAGGAAAGAAATCAAGAGAAGGTGCGGCCGGAATGGGAAGAGCAGGGGCGGAAACAGAAAGGGATAGTGTTCGACCATGTTACCTTTTCCTATAATAAAAAGGAACCAAATCTGAAGGATATCTCTCTTTCTTTAAAAAAGGGAGAAATGCTGGGGGTGATAGGGGCTACCGGATCCGGGAAGACCACACTGGCAGCCGTACTGATGCGGCTTGTGGATGTGGATCAGGGCAGGATACTGATAGATGGAATGGATATCCGCAGTCTGGAAAGGAAAGAGCTTCAAAAAAAATTCGGTGTGGTTTTCCAGAACGATACGATTTTCGAGGACTCTATTTATGAAAATGTGAGGATGGGAAGGGAGCTGTCTCGGGAAGAGGTAATAAAAGCGCTGGAGTACGCACAGGCCGATGAGTTTACCAGGGAAAAGGAACGTAGTGAAGGGGCTATGCTGGATATCAAGGGAGCCAATTTGAGCGGCGGCCAGAAGCAGCGTATTTTAATTGCCAGGGCACTGGCAGCGCGTCCTGATATCCTTGTGCTGGACGATTCCTCCAGCGCACTGGATTACCGGACGGATGCAAAGCTCCGTAAGCAGCTGAAGGAGCATTTCCGGGACACGACTACGATTATGATTGCCCAGAGGATCAGCTCTGTTATGCATGCCGATCATATACTTGTGCTGGAGGACGGGGAGATGATCGGATACGGGACGCATGAGGAGCTGATGGAAAATTGTCAGGTATACAGGGAAATAAGCAGTTCACAGACAGGAGAAGCCGTGGTATGAGATGGGGAGGAACAGGAAAACAACAGAAAAAAGACAAAGGGAAGGCCGGCACCCTGTTGAGGCTCGGCGGGTATCTGATGCATTATAAGTGGTATCTTACTGCTGCTTTTGCATTGACGATAGGCAGCAATTTATTTGCACTGATAGGACCGATGCTTTCCGGTTATGCGGTGGATGCCATTGAACCGGGCGCAGGCAGAGTGGATTTCAGCAGGGTTTTCTATTACGCGGCATGGATGGCGGGATTTTATGTGGTGTCCTCCATTTTTTCTTATCTGCTTCAGGTATTGATGATAGCCATAAGCAGGAAGGTGGTCTACAGGATGCGCAGGGATGTGTTTGAAAAACTGCTGTCCCTGCCGGTGGGGTATTTTGATGTACATCAGAGCGGGGATATTATCAGTCGGATTTCCTATGATATTGATACGGTAAATGCTTCTCTCTCCGATGATGTGGTACAGCTTTTGACTACGGTAATAACGGTAAGCGGCGCATTTATTATGATGGTGCTGATATCTCCCCGTCTTGTCCTGGTTTTTGCTTTTACCATGCCGCTGTCCATATGCATCACCCGTTACCTTACTGGCAAAACAAGGCCATTGTTCCGGGAGCGGTCGGCGAAACTGGGGGAATTAAACGGTTTTGTGGAGGAGATGGTTTCCGGGCAGAAAACCTTACGGGCCTATTGCCAGGAGGATAATACCATTGACCGGTTTGAGGGGAAAAATGAAAAGGCTATGAAGGCCTATTACCGGGCGGAATATTACGGCAGTATTGTAGGACCTATGGTAAACTTTGTGAATAATCTTTCTTTGTCCCTGATCAGTGTATTCGGGGCAGTATTGTATCTTTTCGGGAGTATGAGCATCGGGAACATTTCTTCGTTCGTTCTGTATTCCAGAAAATTTTCCGGGCCGATTAATGAGGCGGCCAATATAATCAGTGATCTGCAGTCCTCGATTGCCGCAGCAGAGCGTATTTTCCGGCTGCTGGACGAGCCGGAGGAACCGGCGGATGCACAAGACTGTATGGAGCTTACACAGGCGGAAGGAGACGTGGAACTTTCCCATGTAAAATTTGGCTATAATTCTGTTAAAACTATTATCCATGACTTGAGTTTTCATGTAAAACCCGGTAAAATGGTAGCGGTTGTAGGGCCTACAGGGGCCGGAAAAACCACCCTCATCAATCTTCTTATGCGGTTTTACGATATTCAGGATGGATGCATTTGTGTTGACGGAAATAATGTGTCCGGTATTACAAGAAAAAGCCTGCGTAAGTCCTATGCCATGGTTCTGCAGGATACGTGGCTGTTCCAGGGAAGCATTTATGATAATCTGGCCTATGGCAGCCTGGGCGGGATGGAACAGGGGATGGAAGAGGAAAAGGTCCGGGAGGCAGCCAAAGCGGCTGGGATTGACGGATTTATCCGCAGGCTTCCCCAGGGTTATGATACGATTCTCACTGATGAAGGGACCAATATTTCCAAAGGGCAGAAACAGCTTCTGACAATAGCCAGGGCTATGCTCCTGCCGGCCAGGATGCTTATCCTGGATGAAGCAACCTCCAATGTGGACACCCGAACCGAAATGAAGATCCAGAAGGCGATGAGAAAGCTGATGGAGGGGAAAACCTGTTTTATTATCGCTCACAGATTATCCACAATACGGAATGCCGACATTATCCTTGTGGTAAACGACGGGGACGTTGTCCAGCAGGGAACTCATGAAGAGCTGATTCGACAGGACGGTCTGTACAGACAGATGTACCTTGCACAGTTTGAATAAGGTTTTACCTGTATTTCTCAGCCGATACAGTATTTATCTATTTTTCTTTTTACGGAAAAGTGTTACAATAGGGAAGAGAGAAGATACAAAGGAATTTATCGGATGAGTAAAAGAAAAATAAAAGACGGGCAGGAAGAAAGAGGGGGGACTGCATTCAGAAGGGCAATGATAGCTGCAGGGGCGATAGCTGCGGCTGCTGCTCTTGTTTATCTTGCAGGCGCCTTCTTTTTTGCTGGCCACTATTACTGGAGAACCTGGATAGATGGTACGGATTACAGCTTCCGTTCCAGGGAGCAGGTGAGAGAAGAACTGCTTAATCCTTCTGTCTCATATGAGCTGCGGATTAAGGGCAGGGAGGATATGGAGGATGTGATTACTCCGGCCGAACTGGAAATGATATATGTATTTGATAATACGCTGGATAAGCTGAATGCACAGATGACGGGGCTGAAATGGCCGGTGATGTTTTTCCGGAGAGGGGATTATGAGCTGCCTAAAATGGTAACCTTCAGTGAAGAAGCGTTGCATGAACGGCTTGAAAATACCGTATTTTTTGACAAGTCAAATCTGCATGCGCCCGTGGATGCCTATATCAGCGGATACAGTCGGGAAAAAGGGTATGAGATTGTAGAGGAATACCCGGGAACGATACTGGATTTTGACAAAGTACGGGCGGCTGTGGTGGAAGCGCTGGAGGACCTGGCGGATACGCTTGATTTGACACAGGGGGGCTTCTATCGTGATGCGGCCGTTAAAGCGGACAACAAAAATCTGGCAAGAGCGCTGGAAAAAGCGAACCGGTATGTGAGTGCGGAAGTGACGTATGATTGGAACGGCGAAAAGGAAGTCATCGACGGAGAGATAATCAGTGAGTGGATTACCATTGACGGAAGCCGGGTGAGCCTGGATGAGGAAGCGGCAAGGGCCTATATCAACGGACTGGCAAAAAAACATGATACATACGGGAGAGACCGTAATTTTACCACATCAAATGGGAATACTATCCTGTTAAAGAGCGGTTCCTATGGCTGGTGGACGGATCGCGCGGGAGAAACGCAGGCGCTGCTTGCATCCATAAGAAATGGGGAGCAGGTGGAAAAGGAGCCTCTTTATTTTGCCAGGGGGTATACGACAGGTGGGCCGGGAGAAGATATCGGCAATTCCTATGTGGAAATTGATATGGGAAACCAGCATCTGTATCTTTATATTGACGGGGAAATCATTCTGGAGAGTGATTTTGTTTCGGGGAATATAGCAAGAGGGTATGGAACGCCGGCCGGCGTGTTCGGCCTGACCTATAAAGAGCGGAATGCCACGCTGCGGGGAGAAAATTACGCCACACCTGTGGATTACTGGATGCCTTTTAACGGAAATATCGGCATGCATGATGCCGGGTGGAGAAACAGCTTCGGCGGAGATATTTACATGAGAAGCGGATCCCATGGATGTATTAACCTTCCCAGGGATAAGGCGGAAATTATTTATGGTTATATGGAACATAATTTTCCGATAGTCTGTTACTATTAGGAAACGTTCAGACTTATCTGGACGGTTACAAGCGGGTTGCCCGGTTGGGCAGTAAAGGTAATTGGATTTGGGAGATAAAGCATGAAGAACAGGGAATTATCATTCCGGCAGCTGGAAAAGCAGAGCAGAAGGCTGGAACGACGCAGGAGAATCCGGGAAAGCATAAGCAAAAACGGAGGGGATATCCTGCATTCTGCCAATTTTCAGAATACACGCAGGAATATGCAGCATGGAACCGTGTCGGTGCACAGCCACAGCATCAGTGTGGCGGAATGCAGCCTGAATATCAGGGAAAAGCTGCAGAAGATGGGGATCCGCAGCGAAGAGCGGGACATCATCAGAGGGGCGCTGCTCCATGACTATTTCCTGTATGACTGGCATCATCATACCCATAAAAAGGGCTGGAAAAATCTTCACGGCTTTACCCATCCGGAAACGGCCCTGAATAATGCGAGGAAGGAATATCATCTTTCTCCGAGGGAACAGGATATAATTAAAAAGCATATGTGGCCGCTTACGGTAGTTCCGCCCCGCTGCAGGGAAGCCTGGATCGTGACGGCTGCGGATAAATATTGTTCCCTGCTGGAAACGGTGGGGCCGCGCCTGGAACTGTTTAAGGGCCTGGGAAGGCATTGGACTGCGCTTCCGCGCAGAATAAGGGTTACTGTGAAGCGGGAGCCGCTAAAGAACAGCGGGCAGGAGGCAAATGGAAGGAATACTTCAGCGATTAACTGAATACGCAGCATCGGAGGTATATCCTTTTCATATGCCGGGGCATAAACGGAATATGCCGGAAGCCCTTTACCGGCTTGGCGGGATTGCGGAACTGGATATTACCGAAATAGACGGATTTGACGATCTGCATGCGCCGGAGGGCTTGATTCGGGAGGCGCAGGAGAAGGCGGCGGCTGTATTTGGCGCGCAGGAGACTTTTTTCCTGGTAAATGGCTCCACCGCCGGAATCCTTACGGCTGTTTCTGCCGCAGTGCCGAAGGGCGGAAGGGTCATCATGGCGAGAAACTGTCATAAATCGGTGTATCATGCCTGTTTTCTGCGGGAACTGAGGCCGGTGTTCCTGTATCCGGGTACGGTGCGGGATTACGGGATAGCCGATGCCATCCGCCCGGAGCAGGTGGAGGCGGCGCTGAGGGCCTGTCCGGATGCATCGGCGGTCATTCTTACCTCTCCTACGTATGACGGGGTGGTTTCCGATATTGAAAGAATTGCAGATATCGTGCACCGGGCCGGGATTCCTTTGCTAGTGGATGCGGCTCACGGCGCACATTTCGGTTTCAGCCCTCTTTTTCCGGAAAGCCCGGTCCGCCAGGGGGCGGATCTGGTGATTCAGAGTCTGCATAAAACCCTGCCGGCACTGACCCAGACAGCGCTGCTGCATGTGTGCGGGACGTTGGTGGATCGGGGAAAGGTGAGGGAGTTTGAAAGGATTTACCAGACCAGCAGCCCTTCTTATGTGCTGATGGGCAGCATCGATGCTTGTGTCCGCCTTCTGGAGGACGGAAGCTGCTGGGATGGATTTGCGGAGAAATTACAGATATTTTATAAAAAAACAGACGGTTTGGAGCATATCCGGGTGATGAACAGGGATATTATGGAAAAAGGCTGTATGAAAGCTTTTGATGCGGGAAAACTGCTGATATCCGTAATTAATGCAAAAATTACTGGAAATTCGCTTTACAAAGAGCTTCTGAACCGTTATTATCTTCAATTGGAGATGGCAGCGGATACGTATGTAACTGCCATTGTGACTCCCTGGGACAGGGAGGAAGGGCTGATCCGGCTGGCGGAAGCGCTGGCGGCGATTGACAGGGTGGACAACGGTGTGTTTCCTCCGGAAAAAAAATCTTTGGCGGGGTGCCCGTATCCGGAACTGGAGACGGCGCTGCCGCTTTCCGAGGCTTTGACGGCGCTAAAAGAGGTCTGTCCTTTACACAAAGCGGCAGGAAGAACAGCAGGAACTTATGTGAACCTTTATCCACCGGGAATTCCTTTGGTAATTCCGGGAGAGGTTATAACGGAGGAGGTCATTAAGTTAATAGATTTGTATGTGAGGCAGAAGCTGAATGTACAAGGGGTGGAGACCGCAGGAGAGACTGCGGGGTTGGCCGGAGACTTAAACTTACCAATACTTAAATGACAGGTGTGCAGACACCGGAAGGAGTTAATATGAGAAAAACCAAGATAATTTGTACAATCGGACCTGCTTCCCAAAGTGAGGAGATGCAGAGAGCGTTGATGCTGGCGGGAATGAATGTGGGCCGCTTTAACTTTTCCCATGGAGATCATGAGGAGCAGCACGGAAAATATACTATCATGCGGAAGGTGAGCAAGGAATTAAACCTTCCTATCGCCGCACTTCTGGATACGAGAGGGCCGGAAATACGTCTGCAGGATTTTGAAGGCGGGAAGGTCCAGCTGACCGCAGGCCAGAAATTCACGCTGACGACAAAGGAAGTGATGGGAACCAATGAGATGGCTTCCATCACCTATAAAGAACTGATTCATGACATCGATAAAGGGACAACGATTCTGATTGATGACGGGCTGATCGAAATGACCGTTGAGGAAATAACGGATACGGATATCATCTGTACGGTGGTAAACGGAGGGCCGGTATCCAACCATAAGGGTGTCAATGTTCCGGGAGCCGAGCTTTCCATGCCTTATATCAGCGAAACGGACAAAAGCGATATTTTGTTTGGGGTAGAACTGGGATTCGATTTTATTGCGGCTTCTTTTGTACGGAATAAGGATGATGTCCTGGCTGTCCGGAAAATCCTGGATGAACACAATTCCAAGATGAAAATCATTGCCAAGATAGAAAATATGCAGGGAATTAAAAATCTCGAGGAAATCATCGACGTATCCGACGGCATCATGGTTGCCAGAGGAGATATGGGTGTGGAGGTACCGCTGGAAGAGGTTCCTGTTCTGCAGAAGCAGATTATCAAAAAAGCAGTTGCCAAGGGAAAACAGGTAATCACCGCCACGCAGATGCTGGAGTCCATGATCCACAATCCCCGTCCTACCAGAGCGGAGACCACGGATATTGCCAATGCCATCTATGACGGTACCACGGCGATCATGCTGTCCGGTGAAAGCGCACAGGGGCAGTACCCGGTGGAAGCGGTACAGACCATGGCCCGCATTGCGGAAAGAACGGAAGAAGATATCGATTTTGCAGGCCGTCTGAAAAAACGGGAGGTTCCGGGAGACGGGGATATTACAACAGCCATTTCCCATGCTACCTGTACACTGGCATCGGATCTGAATGTAAAGGCAATCATCTGCGTTACCATGTCCGGCTTTACCGCAAGTATGATTTCCCGGTTCAAAGCCGGCTGCCCGGTTATCGGATGTACCGTGAAGCGTCTGGTATGGCGGCAGCTGAATCTGCAGTGGGGTGTGATGCCGCTTCTTATCCAGGAAGAGAATACGGCGGAGGATCTGTTCCATGCGGCGATTGACGCGGCTATGGAAGCGGGGTATATTGTAAAAGGAGATAAAGTTATTATCACCGCAGGGATGCCTCTCGGCATTTCCGGAAAAACCAACCAGCTGCGTGTGGTTGAGGTATAATATGACGTAATAGTCCGGAGGTTTGTCCGGACGGTTATAAAAAGACAAAGGATAAGCGTATAATATGGGGGAAGGATGCCGGGTGCCGCCGGGCCGGAGAAGGGCTGTAAAAGGGCAGCGGGCATCCGTATACGCGGAACGGGGGTACGGATGAAAAAATATGTAATGGCTCTGGATCAGGGGACGACAAGTTCCCGCTGCATACTTTTTGATAAGGCAGGGCATATGCGGTCCGTGGTACAGCGGGAATTTAACCAGATTTATCCCAGGCCGGGCTGGGTGGAGCACGATCCTCTGGAAATCTGGTCCTCCCAGCTGAGCGTGGCTGTGGAAGCCATGGGGAAAATCGGCGCGGCTATTGACGAAATCGCCGCTATCGGTATTACAAACCAGAGAGAAACCACAATCTGCTTCAGCAGAAAGACCGGAAAACCGGTATACAATGCCATCGTATGGCAGTGCCGTCGGACGGCGGATACTATTGAGAAGCTGAAGGAAGAAGGCTTTGATTCGGTTATCCGCGAGAGAACCGGATTGGTGCCGGATGCTTATTTTTCAGGGACAAAGATCAAATGGATTCTGGATAATGTGGAAGGTGCAAGGCAGATGGCGGAAGACGGCGATTTGCTGTTCGGCACCGTGGATACCTGGCTTATCTGGAACCTTACCAAGGGAAAGGTATTTGTAACGGATTATACCAATGCCTCCCGGACCATGCTGTTTGATATCCATAAGAGGGAATGGGATGAGGAAATCCTGAACAAGCTTGGGATACCGCGCTCCATGCTGCCCCAGGTGAAGCCGTCCAGCTGTATTTACGGTTATACGGACGATTCCGTTATCGGCGGAGAGATCCCTATCGCCGGCGCGGCGGGGGATCAGCAGGCGGCCCTGTTCGGGCAGTGCTGTTTCGAAGCGGGAGAAGCAAAGAATACATATGGCACCGGCTGTTTCCTTTTGATGAATACCGGGGATCAGGCTGTAACCTCTCAGAATGGGCTTCTGACCACGATTGCCGCCAGCACGGAGGGAGAGATCCGTTATGCGCTGGAAGGGAGCGTATTCGTGGCAGGTGCGGCCATACAATGGCTCCGGGATGAACTGCGTATGATAAAAAATGCGCCCCAGTCCCAGGAATATGCCATGGAGGTGGAGGATACCAACGGCGTTTATGTGGTTCCGGCCTTTACCGGATTAGGAGCGCCTTATTGGAACCCTTATGCGAGAGGTACGATAGTCGGGCTGACCCGCGGGGCCAAAAAAGAACATTTTATCCGCGCCACACTGGAATCCCTGGCTTACCAGACACAGGATGTGCTGGAGGCTATGGAGAAGGATTCGGGTATCCGTCTCAAAAACCTGCGGGTGGACGGGGGCGCCAGCGCCAATGATTTCCTGATGCAGTTCCAGGCCAATATCATGAATAAAGAAGTGCTGCGCCCCGAATGTATTGAAACGACGGCTTTGGGGGCGGCCTATCTGGCCGGCATTGCGGCGGGCTTCTGGAAGGATAAAGAGGATATCCGGAAAAACTGGTTTTTGGAAAAGACCTTCCTCCCTTTCATGTCCCAGGAAAAACGGCGGGAAAAGCTGAAAGGCTGGAAGCGTGCCGTGCGCTGTGCAATAGCCTACGCTGCGGCGGATACGGAGGACGACACCGAGGAGGAAGAGTGACGGCTGGCAGCAGCCGTACCGGTATTTATGGGAAAAATATTTTATTTGGCAGGAAAGAGTTCCTCCGGCAAGGATACGATTTACCGGAACCTTCTGGAATGCAGGCAATTGCAGCTGAAAAAGCTGATCCCTTATACTACCCGGCCCATTCGGGCCGGGGAAAAGAACGGAAGGGAGTATTTTTTTACCGATGAGGCCGGGCTGGAAGCCCTGCGTCAGAGCGGTAAGGTGATTGAAGAAAGGGTTTACCATACCTTTCACGGGCCATGGTATTATTTTACGGTGGACGACGGGCAGCTGGATTTGGCCCGGCAGGATTATCTGATGATTGGGACCCTGGAGTCCTTTCTGGCAATAAAAAGATATGTGGGCGGAAGCAATATTGTGCCGCTGTATATAGAAGTGGACGATGGGGAACGCCTGCAGAGGGCGCTTGATCGGGAAAGAAAGCAGGAAGAGCCGAAATACGAGGAAATGTGCAGACGTTTTCTGGCCGATTCCGGGGATTTCAGTGAAGAGAAGATAACGGAGGCGGGGATTGAAAAACGGTTCCGGAACAGCAGCCTGGAAAAGTGCCTGGAGGAAGTGAAGGAGTACATCAGACAGACGCGCGTATAACGGGTGCCGGCACAGGGGAAAGCGAGGGAGTATGGCAGGATTTCAGGATATTTACGGGCAGGAAGCCATGAAAGAACACCTGCAGAATGCGATAAAGACAGGCAAGGTGTCCCATGCGTATATTATTAACGGGGAACGCAGCTCCGGGAAGGAGTTCATCGCAAGGATTTTTGCCAAAACCCTGCAGTGTGAAAAGGGAGGACCGCAGGCTTGCGGCGAATGCCATTCCTGTAAGCAGGCGGAGAGCAATAACCAGCCGGATATTATCCGGGTGACACATGAAAAACCAAACAGCATCGGTGTGGAGGATATCCGCAGCCAGGTGAATAACGATATGGGGATTAAGCCCTATTCCAGCCCTTATAAGATATATATTATCAACGAAGGGGAGAAAATGACCGTGCAGGCGCAGAACGCGCTTTTAAAGACGCTGGAGGAGCCTCCGTCATATGGAGTGCTGCTGATTCTCACCACTAATGTGGAAGCGCTGCTCCCCACCATTGTGAGCAGATGTGTGGTGCTGAATATGAAGCCCGTGGGTGACGATATTGTCCGCAGATTCCTTATGGAGGATATGCAGATACCGGATTATAAGGCCAACATCTGCGTGGCGTTTGCCAGGGGAAATATCGGACGGGCCAAGCTGCTGGCTTCCAGCGAAGATTTTGACAAAGTGAAGGAAGAAGCGGTAACGCTTTTGAAATATATACACGATATGGAAATATCGGAAATCGTGGCGGCAATCAAGAAAATCGGGGAATACAAGCTGGATGTGACGGACTATCTGGACATTCTGTCCATCTGGTACCGGGATGTCCTGCTGTTTAAAGCTACGAATGACGCAAATCACTTGATTTTTAAGGAAGAAATAAAGTATATTAGAAAAGAAGCGGATCAGAAGAGCTATGAGGGCATCGAGACAATCCTTGATTCCCTGGAGAAAGCCAAGTCAAGGCTTTCGGCCAATGTTAATTTTGATTTAACCATGGAGCTCTTGTTCCTTACGATGAAGGAAAACTAGATCCCTCAGGGAGGTTTATAGATGACAAAAGTTATAGGAGTGAGATTCCGTACGGCGGGAAAAATTTATTATTTTGATCCCACCCGGTTCGAGATAAACAAGGGCGACCATGTGATCGTGGAAACCGCCCGGGGCGTGGAATACGGAACGGTGGTGGGCGGTATCCGCGAGGTGGATGACAGCAAGGTGGTACAGCCTTTAAAGCCGGTTTTACGGATTGCCACCGATCGGGATAATGAGCAGGAAGCGGCAAATAAAGGGAAGGAAAAAGAAGCCTTCCGTATCTGCCAGGAAAAAATCCGCAAGCATGGGCTGGACATGAAGCTCATTGATGCGGAATATACCTTTGATAACAATAAAGTGCTGTTTTATTTTACAGCAGACGGAAGGATCGACTTCCGGGAGCTGGTAAAGGATCTGGCAAGTGTGTTTAAGACGAGGATCGAACTGCGTCAAATCGGCGTGAGGGATGAAACCAAAATCCTGGGAGGGATCGGTATCTGCGGGAGGCGGCTTTGCTGCCATACCCACCTGTCTGAATTTGTGCCTGTATCCATTAAAATGGCGAAGGAACAGAATCTTTCCCTGAATCCCACCAAAATATCCGGTGTGTGCGGCAGGCTGATGTGCTGCCTGAAGCATGAAGAGGAAACCTATGAGGATTTGAACCGCAGGCTCCCCAATACCGGAGATTATGTGACCACGGACGACGGCCTGAAGGGCGAGGTGTCCAGCGTGAATGTGCTCCGGCAGCAGGTAAAGGTCATTGTAAATGTGGATGATGAGAAGGAAATCAGGGAATACCGCCTGGATCAACTGCGTTTTAAGAAAAGGCACGGCAGAAACAAGAAGAACGATGTGAACGAGAAAGAACTGAAGGAACTGGAAAAACTGGAGAAGCAGGATGAAAAATCCAAACTGTAGCGGCGGGCTGAAGCCGGGGGAACGGCTGGATGAGCTGCAGCGCAACGGGTATGTAATCATCCAGGACAGGGAACGCTTCTGTTTTGGCATGGACGCCGTGCTCCTTTCGGGCTTTGCCCGGGTGAGAGACGGGGGGACTGTGCTGGATATGGGGACGGGGACCGGCATTATCCCCATCCTTCTGGAGGCGAAAACCGGTGCCTCCCATCTGACCGGGCTGGAAATCCAGGCCGACAGCGCGGATATGGCACGGCGCAGCGTGGCTTTGAACGGCCTGGAAGAAAAAATAGATATTGTGGAGGGGGATATCAGAGAAGCAGCGGGCTTGTTTCCGGCTGCTTCTTTTGACGTCGTAACCTGTAATCCCCCTTATATGGCGGGCGGCCACGGACTTGCCAACCCGGAAGCGCCTAAGGCGATTGCGCGGCATGAGGTCAAATGTACCTTTGAGGATGTGGCGTCCCAGGCGGCCCGTCTGCTGAAGCCCGGAGGAAACTTTTATCTGGTGCACAGGCCCTTCCGCCTGGCGGAGATCATGGTTACCCTGTCCCGTTACAAGCTGGAGCCAAAACGGATGCAGCTGGTATACCCTTTTGTGGATAAGGAACCCAATATGGTTTTGCTGGAAGCCAACCGGGGAGGACGCAGCCGTATGTCGGTGGAAAAGCCGCTGATTGTATACCGGGAACCCGGTATTTATACAGATGAAATATATGATATATATGGGTATTGAAAATTCCTCCGGTATCGGTTATTATCATAGATTAGATAGAGGTTTGTTTGTAACAGTTCGGACAGGTCGGAACGGTTACGTTTGTTAGGCGCCACAGGCCGGAAAGAAACGGAAGATGAGAAAAAAAGGGGTATTTGCGGCCGTATTGCTGTGTATTCTGGCTATTGCCGCAACGAGCCTGTATCTGGCCGGCTGCAGTGGGAAGGCAAAGGAAACGATAGCCTCCGGTGAAACCGGAACACAGGATGCGGGGGCCGGGGGACAGGACGGAACGCAAGCAAAGACTGTTTCAGGGAACGGGACGCAGGAAGATACGGTTTCGGGTAACAAAACGCAGGTAGATACGGTTTCGGGGAACGGAACGGAAAAAGCCGGCGGGAGTGACGGCACACAAGAAGCTGCAGGCGGGACCGTACCGGATTCTCTGGACGGAGAACGGGTAAAGGTAAAGGGAATCTATGTTACCGGGGCTATGGCCGGAACCTCCAATATGGACAGCCTGATCGATCTGGTGGACAGGACAGAGCTGAACGCCATGGTTATTGATGTGAAGAATGACGAAGGCCATGTGGTATATGAAATGGATTCCGAACTGGTAGAAGATATCGGCGCGGTTAAAAAGTACATATCCGATATGCCCGGCCTGATACGTAAATGCAAGGAACATGGAATATACCTCATTGCCAGGATTGTGGCTTTTAAAGATCCTTTTCTGGCGGAAAACCGGACGGATCTGGCTCTGCATGACAAGGAAGGGAAAGTATTCCGGGATAAGTCCGGGCTGGCCTGGGTAAATCCCTATAGCCGGGAGGTGTGGGACTATCTTCTGGAAATCGCCGGACAGGCGGCGGCGGCAGGTTTCGATGAAATACAGTTTGATTACATACGCTTCTCCACCGATTCCGGCATGGCAAAGGTGGATTTCGGCCCGGAAGCCCTGGGCAGGGATAAAGAACAGGCAATAACGGAATTTACGGCTTATGCGGCAAAAGAGCTGCACGGGCTGGGAGTTCCTGTATCCGCAGATGTATATGGAATCATTATCGACAGCAGTCTGGATGCTTCCATAGTGGGACAGGATTATTACGAGATGGCAAAGTATCTGGATTACATAAGCCCTATGGTTTATCCGTCCCATTACGGACCGGGGAACCTGGGGCTGGCGGTACCGGATGCCCAGCCTTATGAAACAATTTACAGAAGCATGAATGCTTCCCGGAAGGTGCTGGCGGGCATGGGACGGGAGAAGGAAGCCGGACTGGTATCCGGTAATGGGGTATCGGACAACGGGGTATCGGGCAATGGGCTGCCTGAACGGGAAGGTACTGTTTCTGAAAACAGGATTCCCCTGCTCCCCAATCCGGAAATCCGGGCAAATGTGCGGCCCTGGCTTCAGGATTTTACCGCCACCTGGGTAAAGGGGCATATTCCTTACGGGCCGGATGAAATCCGCGCCCAGATTCAGGCGGTTTATGATGCCGGTTATGAAGAATGGATCCTGTGGAATGCTTCCAACCGTTATACGGAGGGAGGATTGCTGCCGGAGGAAACGGCGGAAGAACCCGCCGGAGAATGACGGGCGGATAACAGCCCGGACAGGACGGCGCATTTACCGCGCTGTCTGCAGCAGAAAGGAAAACAATGGCAGGTATTCTTTATTTATGTGCCACACCTATCGGAAATCTGAAGGATATGACGCCCCGCGTCCGGGAAACACTGGAAACGGTGGATTTGATTGCAGCGGAGGATACCCGCAACAGCATTAAGCTGCTGAACCATTTTGAAATCCGGACGCCGATGACCAGCTATCACGAATACAATAAAGTGGAAAAAGCATATGATTTGATAAATAAGCTGCAGGCGGGAAAAAATATCGCACTGATTACCGATGCCGGGACACCGGCCATATCGGATCCCGGCGAGGCACTGGTAAAAATGTGCCAGGAGGCGGGGATTACGGTAACCTCTCTGCCCGGTCCTGCTGCCTGTATTACGGCGCTCACCCTTTCCGGATTGAGTACCAGGAGGTTTTGCTTTGAAGGGTTTCTGCCTTTTGACGATAAAAAAGAGAAAAAGGCGGTGCTGGAGGAATTAAAGGAGGAATCCAGGACCATAATCCTGTATGAGGCTCCCCATCATTTGATACGTACCCTGGAGTGCCTGTATGAAGTGCTGGGAAACCGGCATATTACCCTTTGCAGGGAGCTGACCAAGAAATTCGAGACGGTAATGCCTACCACGCTGGAGGAAGCCCTTCCTTATTATGAGACACAGGAACCCCGGGGGGAATATGTGCTTGTGGTGGAAGGAAAGAGCCGTGCATTGAAGCAAAAGGAGAAGGAAGAATCCTTTTCCGGGATGTCCATAGAGGAGCATATGAAGTCCTATGAGAATCAGGGAATTGACCGGAAAGAAGCCATGAAGCTGGTGGCAAAGGACAGGGGCCTGAGCAAGAGAGACATTTACCGGCATTTTATCAAAAATGAGGAAAGAAGTAGTTGACAAACAAAGGCACAGAGAATATACTTTGAATGTCAAACTTTTTTATAAAATCAAAAAAAGGAGATAACAAAATGTTAGAGAAAGTAATTGAAATTATTCAGGAGCAGTTAAATCTGGAAGGTGTGACGATCACAGAGGATTCCTCCTTCAAGGATGATCTGGGAGCTGACTCTCTGGACCTTTTCGAATTGGTTATGGCGGTAGAAGAAGAATATGGTGTTGAAATTCCTGCAGAGGAATTGGAAAAACTGACAACGGTGGGTTCGGTTGTAGAATATCTGAAAGCACAGGGCATCGAGGCTTAATGAAGACAGCGGTCACGGAACTTCTCGGAATCGAGTATCCGATTATTCAGGGCGGCATGGCCTGGGTAGGGGAATACCATCTGGCTGCCGCCGTTTCAGAAGCGGGCGGGCTTGGAATCATCGGAGCCGCCAGCGCACCGGCTGATATTGTGAGGGAGCAGGTACGGGAGGCGAGAAAACTCACTTCCAGGCCCATCGGGGTGAACGTAATGCTGCTTAATCCCAATGCCGACGGCGTGGCGGAGGTGATTGTGGAAGAAGGCGTGGAGGTGGTTACTACCGGCGCCGGAAGCCCGGCAAAATATATGGAAATGTGGAAGGCAGCAGGGGTGAAGGTCATTCCTGTGGTTGCCAGCGTTGCCATGGCAAAAATGATGGAGCGTTCCGGAGCGGATGCAGTGGTGGCGGAAGGCATGGAGAGCGGCGGGCATATTGGGTCCGCAACCACGATGACGCTTGTCCCCCAGGTCGCGGATGCCGTACATATACCGGTCATTGCAGCCGGCGGCATTGCGGACGGCAGGGGTTTTGCGGCAGCATTCATGCTGGGGGCACAGGGGGTGCAGATGGGCACCCGTTTTGTGGCGGCCAGCGAGTCCATCGCCCATGATAATTATAAGCAGAAGGTTATCAGGGCCAGGGATATTGATTCTGAAATCACCGGTATGAGCACCGGGCATCCCATACGTCAGATCCGTAACAAAATGACCAGGGAATATCTGAAGCTGGAAAAGGAAGGGGCTTCCTTTGAAGAGCTGGAGTATTTAACGCTGGGTGCTTTGAGAAAAGCGGTCATGGAAGGCGACGTGGTAAACGGTACCCTGATGGCCGGACAGTGTGCAGGGATGGTCAATCAGATCCAGACCTGCCGTGAGATAATTGAAGAAATTGTCCATGACGGCAGTGCATTGCTGAAATGGTGACAGATTCGGTCGTTTTTGAGAAATTCCGTTAAAGGCTTCTTTGTGCAGATAAACAGGGAAAGACTTACGGGCCCATTAACAGACGGGAATACCGGCAGTCTTTTTCGATGGACGGATGGCTCGCGGGGCGTGTCATCCGTTGTTTACAACTATATATTTTGAATATCAAATAAAACGATTATCAAAATATATGCCGTTTTCTTTTTTTCAACTACCAACCACCAAACTTCTACCATACTACCAACCAAATGCAACATAACCGTTCAAAACAGATATAGGAGATAGGAAATCATGGGTAAAACAGCATTTATTTTTCCGGGGCAGGGGTCCCAGTACGTGGGAATGGGCAAAGACTTCTATGATGCGTTCCCCGCGGCAAGGGATATTTTCCAAAAGGCATCTGAAGCCTCCGGGCTGGATGTGGCGGCACTGTGCTTTGAGGAAAACGAACAGATAAATATTACGGAATATACACAGATTGCCATGCTGACCGTAGAGGTGGCATTGCTGAAGGTGCTGGAGGACAGAGGGTGCCGTCCGGATGTGGCGGCGGGCCTGAGCCTGGGAGAATATGCGGCCCTGGCGGCAGCGGATGTGATGGATTGTAAGGATTTGTTCTATTGCGTGCGCAAAAGGGGAATTTACATGCAGGAAGCCGTTCCCTCAGGGGGTGCCATGACTGCGGTTCTGGGGCTGGACAGTGAAACCATCGCCACAGCCTGTGAACAGATAGAGGGTACGGTTAGTGTAGCTAATTATAACTGTCCCGGACAGACGGTGATCACCGGGGAAGCGGCGGCGGTTAATGCAGCGGCGGATAAGCTGAAGGAGCTTGGGGCGAAGCGCTGTGTCCCCCTGAAGGTCAGCGGCCCCTTCCATTCCCCCATGCTGAAGGGGGCAGGAGAGAAGCTGGGGCAGGTTCTTGCCGGGATTTCCCTGAAGGAAATCCGTGTACCTTATCTTTCCAATGTGACTGCTGATTATGTTACAGATACCGCACAGATAAAAGATCTTTTGGTAAGGCAGGTGTCAAGCTCCGTGAGGTGGCAGGAAAGCGTGGAACGCATGATAGCGGACGGCGTTGATACCTTTGTGGAAATCGGGCCGGGAAAGTCCCTCTCCGGCTTTATGCGTAAAATAAACCGGGATGTCACTGTAATAAACGTGGAAAAGGCAGAGGATCTGGAGGAAATAAAATGATGCTGGAAGGAAAAACAGCCCTGGTTACCGGGGCAGGACGCGGAATCGGAAAACAGATTGCCCTTACCCTGGCTTCCCAGGGGGCAGATGTGATAGTGAATTACAGAGGCAGCAGGGAACAGGCGGAAGAGACAGCCGCACAGATCCGGGATATGGGAAGAAGGGCGGAGACGCTTTCCTGCTCCGTGGCGGATTTCCAGGCCTGCGGTGACATGGTGCGAAAGGCGCTGGAGCTTTTCGGGCATATCGATATCCTGGTGAACAATGCAGGGATTACAAAGGATAATCTGGTGGTGGGTATGAAGGAAGAGGACTTTGATGCGGTGATTGATACCAATTTAAAGGGAACCTTTAATACCATCCGCCATTTATACAGGAATTTTATGAAGTTAAGGGGCGGCAGGATCATCAATCTGTCATCGGTATCCGGGGTGCTGGGGAATGCAGGGCAGGCAAATTATGCAGCCAGCAAGGCAGGTGTCATCGGCCTGACAAAGAGTGTGGCAAGGGAACTGGCGGGCAGGAATGTGACAGTGAATGCGGTGGCACCCGGTTATATAGCCACGGACATGACGGCAGCGATGTCGGAGGAGGCAAAAAACGGGATCCTTTCCCGGATTCCCCTGAAACGGGAAGGCAGACCGGAGGATGTGGCGGCGCTGGTAGCGTTTTTGGCTGGCGACGGCGGCGCATATATTACCGGGCAGGTGATTTCCGTTGATGGAGGGATGGCTATCTGAGTGTCCCCGGGTATGACAGGCAGGAACGGTCCGGGCTTGTCTGAACGGTTACTACAGGCCGTTTGTACGGCAGAATGAGAGGCAGATATGAGCAGAAGAGTAGTGGTTACAGGAATGGGGGCGATCACGCCCATTGGCCTGACGGTAGAAGAGTTCTGGGCGGGCGTAAAGACAGGGAAAACCGGTTTTGGCCCCATTTCCAGATTTGACGCATCGGAATATAAATGTAAGCTGGCGGCACAAGTCAAAGACTTTGATCCTAAAAATTATATGGATTTTAAAACGGCCAAACGAATGGAGGCGTTCTGTCAGTTTGCTGTGGCGGCAACGAAAGAAGCAATAGAGGATGCCGGACTTGATATGGAACAAGAGGATCCCTGGCGGGTAGGCGTAGCGGTGGGATCCGGAATCGGTTCCCTGCAGGCTATGGAACGGGAACATAATAAACTCATGGAAAAAGGCCCTAACCGGGTGAATCCGTTCCTGGTGCCCATGATGATCAGCAATATGGCGGCAGGAAATGTATCCATTCAGTTCGGCCTGAAGGGAAAGAGCATTAACGTGGTAACCGCCTGTGCAACCGGTACGAACTGTATCGGAGAAGCGTTCCGTACCATCCAGTACGGGGATGCGGAGGTTATGATCGCAGGAGGGGCGGAAAGCAGCATCTGCCCTATCGGGGTTTCCGGTTTTACCGCCCTTACCGCCCTGAGTCCGTCGGAGGATCCTGCCAGATGTTCCATTCCCTTTGATAAGGAACGAAGCGGATTTATTATGGGAGAGGGCGCCGGTGTCGTTGTACTGGAAGAACTGGAGCACGCCAGAAAAAGAGGGGCGGCGATTTACGCAGAGGTAGTGGGCTACGGATGCTCCTCGGATGCCTTTCATATCACCTCACCCGCGGAAGATGGTTCCGGTGCAGCCAAGGCTATGGAATATGCGGTGAAGGACGCGGGAGTGGCTCTTGAGGATATCACCTATATCAACGCCCATGGCACCAGCACCCATCTGAATGACATGTTTGAAACAAGGGCAATTAAGCTTACCTTCGGGGAGCACGCGAAAAATATCCGTATCAATTCCACCAAATCCATGATAGGCCATCTGCTGGGGGCGGCTGGGGCCGTTGAGTTCATTACCTGTGTGAAGGAATTGCAGGAGGGCTATATTCATGCTACAGTAGGGTATCAGATACCGGATGAGGAATGTGACCTGGATTACTGCAGGGAGGCGGCACAAGAAGAGATTGTATATGCATTGTCCAATTCCCTTGGCTTCGGCGGTCACAATGCCAGTCTTCTGGTTAAGAAATTCACGGATTAGGAGGAAAGCCTTATGCAGCTTTCAACAAAACAGATCATGGAAATTATCCCTCACAGGCAGCCCTTTTTGCTCCTGGATACCATAGAAGAGCTGGAACCGGGCGTACGTGCGGTGGGGAAAAAATGCGTAACCTATAATGAGCCTTTTTTTGCAGGCCATTTTCCCCAGGAGCCGGTAATGCCGGGCGTTCTTATTCTGGAAGCACTGGCACAGGCAGGGGCGGTTGCTATTCTCAGCCGGCCGGAAAACAAAGGAAAGCTGGTTCTGTTCGGAGGCATTGACGGTGCCCGGTTCAAGGGCAAGGTGGTTCCGGGGGATGTGCTTATGCTGGAAACACAGATCAGTAAGGTTAAGGGCCCTGTAGGGGTGGGCAGTGCGAAAGCCACTGTAAACGGAAAGCTGGTAGCAAAGGCGGAGCTGACCTTTGTGGTCAGTGAACCGGAAAAAGCCTGACGGGGACCGGGAGATAAAAATGAGTGTAAAACCTTTAACAATCGGAGAACTGACGGCCGGGATTCCCGTAATACAGGGAGGAATGGGCGTCGGCGTCAGTCTTTCCGGGCTGGCGGGAGCTGTGGCGGCGAAGGGCGGGATCGGTATTATATCAACCGCCCAAATCGGCTTCCGGGAACCGGATTACCATCAAAACCCGCATGAAGCCAATCTGCGGGCGGTGAAAAAGGAAATCAGAAGGGCGAAGGAGCTTGCACATGGCGGCATTGTGGGTGTAAATATCATGGTAGCCACCCGGCATTATGAGGAATATGTAAGAGCCGCCATAGAGACGGGCGCCGATGTGATTATATCCGGAGCAGGCCTGCCGGTAACACTGCCGGAAATTGCTGCGGGCGTACCGGTTCCGGGAAACGGACGTCCGGTGAAGCTGGTGCCTATTGTTTCCAGCCTGAAATCTGCCAATGTGATCTTCCGCTATTGGATGAAAAAATATAAGTATCTGCCCGATATGGTAGTGATAGAAGGCCCGCTGGCCGGAGGGCACTTAGGGTTTACGGAGGAACAGCTCCGGGATATCCCGGGTATGCACTTTGAAGAAGAGGCGGATAGGATTCTGGAAGCCGCAGAGGCATTCGGAAAGGAACAGGGGAAAGAAATACCTGTGGTTATGGCCGGAGGAGTTTATACCGGAGAAGAAGCCGGCAAGTGGATTTCCCGCGGGTTATCCGGCGTACAGATGGCTACCCGCTTTGTGACCACGGAGGAATGCGATGCCCATCCTGCTTATAAACAGGCCTATATTGATGCGAAGGAAGAAGATATTGTACTGGTGAAAAGCCCGGTGGGAATGCCCGGACGCGCTATCCGGAACACCTTTCTGCAAAAGGCGGGAAAAGGGGCTATTCCCCATGGGAAATGTCATGGTTGCATTAAGACCTGTAACCCTGCGGATACGCCTTACTGTATTACGGAGGCATTGATACGCGCAGTGGAAGGGGATGTGGAAAACGGCCTGCTCTTCTGCGGGAGCAATGCCTGCCGGTCGGAACGAATGGAAACGGTGGGAACGATCCTGGATGAGGTTGCAGATGCTTTAAAATAGATGGAGGGAGTACCGGCACAGCATCCTGACGGATAGGGGCCGGACATTCCCGGACAGCGGCATGGAGGAAGAGATGAGGAGCAGAATAATAGGGACAGGAAGCTGCCTTCCGGCAGCACGGGTAACAAATGACTGGCTTTCCACCAAAATGGATACATCGGATGAATGGATAACCAGCCGTACCGGAATCCGGGAAAGAAGGATTGCCAGAGAGGAAACCACCACGGACATGGCGGAGCAGGCAGCCAGACTGGCAATGGAGGAAGCGGGGATCGCTCCGGAGGATCTGGATTTGATTCTGGCGGCGACGATTACGGCAGATCATGTGACCCCGTCGGCAGCCTGTGAACTGCAGGCCCGTCTTGGCGCCACAAAGGCTATGGCCTTTGATATCAATGCGGCCTGCTCCGGCTTCCTGTTTGCCCTGGAGACGGCGGATGCCTTCCTGGGTACGGGACGGTTTCAGAATGCCCTTGTCCTGGGAGCGGAAACGCTGTCCCGGATCATGGACTGGACGGACAGAAGCACCTGTGTGCTGTTTGGGGACGGCGCCGGCGCGGCCGTGATACGAAAAGAGGATGTGGGGATCCTCAGCTTTGATCAGGGCTGCGACGGAAGCAGGGGAAACGCTCTTGTGTGCCGCAACAGGGAGAACAATAACCTCCTGGTGCAGTCGGATACCCGTCCGGACTATGTGCATATGGACGGACAGGAGGTATATAAGTTCGCGGTGACCACCGTCCCGGCCTCCATACGCAAGGCTTTGGAAAAGGCAGATCTGCAGGCGGAGGATATCAAATACTTTTTCCTGCACCAGGCTAATCTGCGGATTATCCAGTCTGTTTCCAAAAGGCTGCATATTTCTGTGGATAAGTTCCCTGTAAGTCTGGATCATTGTGGAAACATTTCCGCTGCCAGTGTGCCGATTCTTCTGGACGAGTGTAACCGGAAGGGATGGCTGGAAAGAGGGGATAAGATCGTACTCTGCGGTTTCGGCGCCGGGCTGTCCTGGGGGACTGCCGTGATGGAGTGGTAGTATATTTATAAAACAGGGATAAAGGAAGCGTTCAGGGGAGGGTGAAAATCACGGATTTTTGCCCTCCCTTGTCTGTACCCCTGCAAAAACAGGCAGTACAGAGTAAAAGTGAAAAAAACCTTTTCCACATCCTCTCTTTATTTTGTGAAAAATACCGCTTGTGTTTCGAAATAAATATGTTAATATAAATTGTGATTAATGTATAATTATGCGTAAGTATCCAACAGGACGGCGCACCCGGCCGTAAGAAAGTGGTTCAGGAGTGTCAGAATCCATCGCCGAAGGCGATTCAGGATGGATTTTGGCAACAACTGTGAAGGGATAGAACAGTTATAATTATACAATATATTCAGAACAGCGCATCAGGGTGCACCGCACTTTGGCGCAAGGAGGAGAGTATGATGAAAAAAATTTTGGCAACAGCTTTGGCTGTATGTATGACGGTTTCTCTCGCGGCCTGTTCAAACTCCGCACAGGGGACCCAGGGAAGCGAACCCGCTGCGGCAGGCACAGAGGCAGCAGGCACAGAGGCAGCTTCCGATTCCGCCGCAGCGGCAGAATCCACCGAGGCACAGGAACCCGCCGCGGAAGGGAAGGTAACCGGCATTGATGATCTTCCCGGAAAAACAATCGGTGTTCAGCTTGGAACCACCGGGGATATTTATGCATCCGATTATGAAGAACAAGGTTCTACTATCGAGCGTTTCAATAAAGGGAATGATGCGGTACAGGCACTTCTTCAGGGAAAGGTTGACTGTGTGATTATTGACGAGCAGCCTGCAAAAGCATTCGTTGCCAATACCACAGGCCTGAAGATTCTGGAAGAGCCTTTTGCGGAAGAGGATTATGCGATCTGTATTTCCAAGGATAATGCTGACCTCACCGCAAAAATCAACGAAGCGCTGGCACAGCTGAAGGAAGACGGGACGCTGGATAATATTGTTAAGAATTATATCGGGGATGACACAAAGGGACAGTTCCCTTATGAATCTCCTGCAGACGTGGATCGTTCCAACGGAACATTGGTGATGGCAACCAATGCTTATTTTGAGCCTTATGAATATTACCAGGGAGACAAGGTAGTTGGTATTGATGCGGATATGGCACAGGCCGTTTGCGATGTACTCGGCTATGAACTGAAAATTGAGGACATGGAATTCGATTCCATCATCAATGCTATCCAGTCCGGCAAAGCGGATCTGGGTGTGGCGGGCATCACCGTTACCGAGGATCGCCAGCAGAGTGTTGATTTTACCGATTCCTATGCTTCCTCCAAGCAGGTTATTATCATTAAAGAGTAATAGATGCGGACTTATCTGAACTGTTACACAGAATGTGTTATGTACAAGCGGACCCATGAATTCCATGGGCCCGTTTGTTGCGCGTCAGCCAGACATTATCAGATCGCCTGACAGTGCCTGGCTGATGCACAAAACAGACAAAGGAGAAATGGTGGAGGGTATTTACATGCAGGATTTTATGGATCAGTTTTATCTGAACTTCATTAAGGACAACCGGTGGAAATATTTGACCGACGGTCTGAAAACCACGCTGCTTATCACCTTTTTTGCGGTGATACTCGGCCTGGTGCTGGGCTTTCTGGTGGCAATTGTCCGTTCCAGCGCGGTAAAAAGCGGGATAAAGAAGCCGGCTAAAATCAAAGAAAAGGGTGTGTATATCAGAAAGCTGCTGGGCTATTACCTGTTTAAACTGGTGGATTTTATCTGTCAGTTATACCTGACGGTAATCCGGGGTACCCCTACTATGATTCAGCTTTTGATTATGTATTATGTTATTTTCGGCAGTGTTTCCATCGACAAACGGGTGGTTGCCATTCTGGCTTTCGGAATTAATTCCGGCGCCTATGTGGCGGAAATCGTGCGTTCCGGTATCATGGCGATCGATATCGGCCAGTTTGAAGCGGGAAGAAGCCTTGGCTTCGGCTATCCGGCTACCATGTGGCATATCATACTGCCCCAGGCACTGAAAAATGTGCTCCCTGCGTTGGGAAATGAAATTATTGTGCTGTTAAAAGAAACTTCAATCAGCGGATATATCGCCCTGACCGATCTGACCCATGGCGGTAATGTTATCCGCAGCCAGACTTATTCCGCCTTTATGCCTCTGATTGCCGTGGCATTGATTTACCTGGCGATTGTATCCCTGCTGGCAGCAGGTGTTTCCAGACTGGAGAGGAGGTTACGGACGAATGAACGCTGACGGACAGCTTTTATTTGAAATCAGGAATCTTTGCAAATCCTTCGGGGATATCGAGGTTCTTAAAAACATCAACACCACAATATCCCAGGGGGAGGTTGTGGTTATAGTAGGACCCTCAGGTTCCGGGAAGTCCACCTTCCTTCGTTCCCTGAATCTGCTGGAGGAACCTACCGGGGGGCAGATCCTTTTTGAAGGAAAGGATATCACGGATCCCAAAGCCAATATCAACCTGTACAGGCAGCATATCGGTATGGTGTTCCAGCATTTTAACCTGTTTCCCCATAAAACCATACTGCAGAATATGACTCTCGCTCCCATCCAGCTTCTGAAGCGTTCCAGGAAAGAGGCGGAGGAGGAGGCAATGAAGCTTCTGGAGAGAGTGGGATTGCCGGAAAAGGCAAATGCTTATCCTTCCCAGCTTTCCGGCGGGCAGAAGCAGCGTATTGCTATTGTGCGTTCCCTTTGCATGCACCCGGATGTGATGCTTTTTGACGAGCCTACGAGCGCCCTGGATCCGGAGATGGTAGGAGAGGTTCTGGGTGTTATGTCGGATTTGGCAAGGGACGGTATGACCATGGTGATTGTTACCCACGAGATGGGTTTTGCAAAGGAAGTGGGAAGCAGGGTCCTCTTTATGGACGACGGGATCATTAAAGAGGAAAGCGCACCCCGGGAATTTTTTGATAACCCAAGGAATCCAAGGCTTCAGGAGTTCCTATCCAAGGTATTATAAAAGCCGGCGGATTGCGTATACGGACAGCAGTAATGGTTCTTTTCCGGAAGAAATAAAATATAATGGTATAAAAAAGGACTTTTTTATGCTGAATTATATTTGGGCGGTTATGATTGCCATAGGGGTTATTTACGGCGCGCTGACCGGCAACATCGAAGCGGTTGCCAACGGGGCTCTGGACAGTGCGGGAGAAGCGGTACAGCTATGTATCACAATGACGGGTATTATGGCGCTTTGGGTTGGGCTGATGGAAATTGCTAAAAATTCCGGTCTGATTGCATCGATGACCAAAGGGATCCAACCGTTTATCTCCTTCCTTTTTCCACGTATTCCTAAAAACCATGCGGCAAGGGAATACATATCCACAAATATTATCGCCAATATACTGGGGCTGGGCTGGGCATGTACACCGGCAGGGCTTAAGGCAATGGAGGAGCTGCAGAAGCTGAACGAAGAAGAATGCAGGAGGACGGGGAACTCACCTGCTGCGGCGAGCAATGAGATGTGTACGTTTTTGATTCTAAATATTTCTTCTTTGCAGTTAATACCGGTATCCATTATTGCATACCGAAGCCAGTACGGCAGTGTCAATCCCACTGCCGTGATTGTACCGGGCATTATTGCCACACTGTCGTCCACGTTGGTGGCGGTGGTAATTTGTAAAATCATGGATGCGAAGCGGAGGGCGTAAGGCCTTCCGCTTTTGCCGATTGAAAGGATAGTAACAGCACCGTTTTTAAGATAGCAATGTGTTGAGAAAGAGGAGAAGAAGATTGAATTAGAGAAGGCTATACAAAATATTACTTGCAGGTCCAGGACAGCCCGGAAGTGGATGGGGGAACTGGTGGATCCGCTTGACGAAGCCGATGACAGGAAGAAGAAAAAAGCCGTTTTACAGTACTTTGGTTCTTAGACCGGGCGGCAGCGCATATATTGTTTAGAAAATACTGCCGAGGTATCCTTTCTTATGATGAATGCGCTGGCGAACCTATCCAATATCATAATTCCTGCCCTGATATTTTATATCGTGGCTTATGGAGTGATTCATCATACCAATGTTTATGAGGATTTTATCAAAGGGGCGGAAGATGGTTTTCATACCGTTATCAAGATTATGCCCACTCTGATTGGTCTGATGATGGCGGTAGGGATATTGCGTGCATCCGGATTCCTTGAGTTTTTTGGCGGGGTAATTGGAAAGATAACGGAACCGGCCGGGCTTCCGGCGCCTATTGTGCCTCTTATTTTTATTAAGCTTTTCTCTTCCTCTGCGGCTACGGGTCTGGTGCTTGATATTTTTAAGAATTATGGGACGGATTCCTATATCGGGATGATGACATCCATTTTAATGAGTTGTACGGAAACCTGTTTTTATACCATGAGTGTTTACTTTATGGCAGCGAAGGTGACTAAGACCCGGTATACATTAGCCGGTGCACTGACGGCAACCGCGGTGGGGGTTGTGGCAAGTGTGCTGTTGGCGGGGATATTTGGAGGATAAAGCTTTTCCGATGCCGGTACGGGCTTTGCGCCGGGGACACTGAGAGGATGGTATAGAATAATATGTAATAAAAAGGCATGTCCCGGTAGGACATGCCGATTTTTTTATGCCTTATTTTACAAATTTCTGGATATATCCCATGATAAATATAAATAATACAATTGCAGGCAGAATAAAGCTTACATATATGCGGGACCATTTGGGGAATTTGACACCCCGGCCGGCATCCGCTTCCGCGATGAAGTTTTTCCAGCCCCAGCCATAACGGCTGGTACAAAACAGCAGATATCCAAGGCTTCCCAACGGAAGCAGGTTATTGGAAACAATGAAGTCCTCCAAATCCTGGATGGTGGAACCGGCACCCAAAGGAGCGATTGCGCTCCAGATATTGAATCCGAATACACAGGGCAGGGAAAGAACAATAATCAGCACCAGGTTTACCGCAACGGCTTTCCCTCTTTTCCAGCTGAACAAGTCGATGGAAAAGCTGATGATATTTTCAAATACCGCTATGATTGTGGATAAAGCGGCAAAGCTCATAAATACAAAGAACAGGGTTCCGAAAATCCTGCCTCCGGCCATCTGGTTAAAGATATTGGGCAGAGTGACAAACACAAGCCCCGGGCCCTCTCCGGGATTCACCTGGAAGGCAAAACAGGCCGGGAAAATAATTAAACCGGCAAGCAGGGCCACCAGGGTATCTAAAACACAAATCCGTATGGATTCACCCGTAAGCGTATGATCCTTCGTGATATAGCTGCCGAAGATAGCCATGGCCCCGATTCCTAAGCTCAGGGTAAAGAAAGCCTGTCCCATGGCGGCGAATATGACATCAAACCATCCGTATTCCTTTATTTTGGTGAAGTCGGGAATCAGATAAAAAGCGGCTCCGTCCGCCGCTCCGGGCAGGGTTACGCTCCGGATGCAAAGGATGATCAGAATGACGAACAGGGATGCCATCATGAATTTTGTAATTCGTTCCACGCCCTTTTGAAGGCCGAGGCTGCAGACCAGGAAACTGATGATTACGGTGAAAATCATCCAGAAGGTCATGGATCCCGGCTGGGTAAGCATGTTATTAAATACACCGCCCACTTCATCGGGTGTCAGTCCGGTAAACTCGCCTTTTACCATTTTAACCACATAGGACAGCATCCAGCCCCCTACAGTGGTATAAAACATCATCAACAGGTAATTGCCGGCGATGGCGATATAGGATAGGAAATGCCATTTGGTACCGGCGGGTTCCAGGGCGTGAAAGCTTCTGGCCGCTGATTTCTGACTGCTGCGGCCTACGGAAAATTCCATTACCATAATAGGAAGGCCGAGTATAACAAGAAACACCAGGTAAATCAGGACAAATGCTGCCCCGCCGTATTTGCCGGTAATATAAGGAAAACGCCATACATTGCCAAGTCCTACGGCACAGCCGGCTGAAATCAGAATAAATCCCAGTCGGGATGAGAATTTCTCTCTTTTTTCCATGATAAAGTTCCCCCTCAAATTTAGTATATACGATATCAGCATATAAAAGAAAGTGGGGGAAGTCAATAGGAAAATTGGGAGGTAAGACACGGGTGTTAACCTGCTTGTGAAACGATTTTTGTTATGGTATGATGGAATAATCTCAATAATAGGGCGGATCTGCCCTTGCATGTAAAAGAGGTACTCTATGAGAAGTATAGGAAAAAAGGGGTTCACATTGGTGGAAATCATTGTCGTCATGGTGGTGGTGGGGATTCTGGCGGCAATTACGGTCCCTTCGTTGGGAAAGTATATTGATAATGGCAAAAAAAGAGATTGCGATATTAACAGGAAGGCCCTGCTGGCCCGTTTGGAGTCGGACAGAGCTTTAGCTCCCGGAGTGACGATGGCTAAGGTGCTGGCGGAAAATACGGATATCAGTTGTCCCTCGGGCGGGGTGTATCGTGCGTCGGATGATAATACGGTGGAATGTAGTGTGCATGGGAAGGATAGTGCCCTTTCGGCAGTTGATGAGGGTGTGGGCGGTGAGCTTGTGGAAATTTCGGAGGTGGAGTCTGAACTGCCTGGGGATGAGACAGAGAAGCCTGAATCTTCAACGGAAACAGTAGAGATGACGTCTTCTGTTGCTCCGGAAGTCCCTTCGAATATGATTAATGATGGAAGTTTCATAATAGATGGTATTGAATTTTACTATCAAGTAAATTTAGAGGATGAAAAAGATAATGTTCAGGTAAATAAATATAACATTTATAAATTATCAAATGGTAAATTTGCTTATGCACAAACAAATGGATCCTTAAATAATACGCAGGGAGAGAATGCTTGGTTGATGCAGGAAATACCGACTGACAAGCAAAATGGAAAGAGAGAAAAAATATATAATTTTGAAGAAATCATTGAAACTGATGGAGGAGGAACTGTCCATACTACAGAAAAAATATCTGTCGGAATGGTATTTCTATATAACGGAGAGTATTTTATGCGAGTGGATTCCGGGGTAGATAAAGGAGTATGGATTGGGTATCCGGGAGAAAGCAATAATATGCATAATTGGGTAAAATTATATCCTGTGAAGTAGCTGATGGTTTAATCACTATAAATATAGATTAACTAAGGATTAAAAATGAAATCGGATAAAGAAAGTTTATGTAAACAATTAAAACAAATGAATACCTCCGGCTTTACCCTGGTAGAGGTCATCGTCACCCTGGTCATCCTGACAATCCTTCTCACCGGTGCAGTAATGGGTATCGCCTCCTGGAACCGCAATTCTATATATAAAAAGAACAATGAATACGCGCAGACGCTGTTTATCGCTGCGCAGGCGGCGCTTGCCCAGGAAGCGGCAGCCGGCAATACACAGGAATTGCTTGCATATGTGGAAAACGGCGGTGCAGGTTCCGGGCTGGTCCGGGATTATGACGCTTCCAGAACCCTTTACTATCTGGATATCAGGGCGGATGAAAAAGATAACCTGGAAGGGAACCGCCTTTATCAGCTTTTATGTAATTATGTCTATGACCAGAAAATATTTGAAGCAGCAATCCGGCTGGAATTCGATCCGGGGGAGGGCGCGGTTTATTCCCTGAGCTATTCGGATCGGGTTACTTCTTTTAATTATTCGGAGGATGACGGATCGGACGGCGTGACAATGGGGATAAATTCCCGTATCCGTGAAGACGAAGGACTTCGTAAAAAACAACTGCTGGGATATTATGATACGGTGCTTTCCGAACAGGCCCCTTTAGAAAGCTATGGTAAGCCTTCTTTCCAGAAAGCGTCTCTGGATAACGAAGAAATGCTTGTCCTCCGTCTGAAACTGTCCCCAAAATATGAACGGTTTATGCTGAAATATAATTATGGCTTCGAAGTATATGATGCCGCACATAAAAAACGGCTTTCTTTTTATATCAAGGGAAGTGATCTGGGAGATAATGACAATAATACGGCGACCACCCATACCGCTATGGTTAAGGTGGCAAAATTCAATGAAAACGGGGATGAGGAAATTCCTGAGGAATATCCGCTTCAGATAACCGTTAACCAAAGCAAAGAAATCTGTATTGTACTGGATGCGGTGGATTTGCAGGCTTCGGAAATATTGGATGAAAAATATGCGAATACGGTGGAGGGAAAGGAAAGCTACCAGACCCTTCTGGATTCCGGTTTTTATGTAAATACTACCGGTATTCTCCGTTTTATGGGAGCGGATGATGCGTCCTTTGGAATCCCTTTTGATACGGAAAGCATCTATGTCCAGGCCTGCGCGGGCGTGGATCTTCATAATGCAAACACCAAAACCACCAACACGGGACAAAACCCGTTTATGGGGAAAAAGAAGGAATCCGCCAATAAGAACATAACATATGAAATACAGAATGCCCGTCATTTATATAATATGCGCTATACCGAAATTTTTCATGGGCTTGCCGGCTCTCCCGGCAGCGGGGAGCAGACAAAGGTAAGCTACAGCCAGACGGCAGATATCGGCTGGGGCGGAACGGACGGCCTCGTGGGCCGTTACCAGCTTTATGATACTTCACGGCCGCAGGGAGAATGGCAGGTTAATCCGGAGGCGCCGTACAGTACCCAGCTAAGCAATGCGGACGGAATGCCGTTCCCGTCAACCCCTGTCTTACATAAAAACAGCAGTTATTCTGCCGGAAAGGGTATTTTACCGGGAAATTATCAAATCCGCGGTCTGACTTTGTATGAAGAAAAAACGGCAAAGGTATCCGATTATAAACAGGTAAAAAATTATGCACTGGGCCTTTTCCGATGGAATGAGGGTCAGATTTCCAATGTGGATTTTTACGATGTGAAAGTGGAAGGACAGAATTATGTAGGCACGGTCTGCGGAGTCAACCTGGGATCCATATCCCGCATTGCCGTAAAACGGAGCGAAGAGATGTCGGCCATGACGCAGAACGAACTGGCAGAAGCGAGCTATGTCAATGGATTGCAGTTCGTGGGAGGAATTACAGGAGGGGATCTTTTTCTGCTGGATACGGACAAAGTAGATGAGACATATCTTACAACGGACGGCAGAGGCCAGCAGCTGAAGGGTTATATACAGCTGCATAACGAGGTTCCGGTTACCGGGAATTCTTATGTGGGCGGCATTATTGGGGCATCCTGTTTTGGAAACGACAAGCTGACCGCTGCCGGCAGCGTGATTCAGGAATGTACAAATAAAGGGTCTGTCACCGGTTATCTGGGCAAGAAGAAAACGTCTGTTTATCTGGGAGGAATTGTGGGCTATTCGTATGGGGCTAGCCTGAGGAACTGTGAAAGTACACTGGGGAACAAAGATTTTTATGCGATGGAAACCAGTGATTTTGCAGGAGAAGATGACTTTGTCGGCGATTATATGGGGGGAATTGTCGGATATGGTACGGCAGGAAGTACCCTGGAAAATTGCACGACCAAAGGAGGAACCCTGAAAGGCCATAAATATGTAGGCGGTATTGCCGGCTATCTGGAATATGACGCAAGCATGGGAAATATGATTCTGGATGGTAAAGGCGCAGAAAATAAAACGGATATTATTGCCTATGAATATGCAGGAGGTATTCTTGGGGCAAATGCTTCCCTGGATAACAGCCGGGAACCATTGGAAAGCTATGAGGAAGCCAGAATCGTCCAAAACTGGACGAATAAAGGGATTGTGGTTTCTTTTGTGGGATATGCGGGCGGAATAACCGGTTTTAATACAGGAAAGCTGGTGGATTGTACCAGTACGAAAGATCTTACGGTTGCAGATGGGGAAACACAAATAGCGGCGATCCGGAATTGGATCAATTACGATACGGAAGGATGCACCGGAGGTCTGGCCGGTTATAACAATGGTTTGGTGAAGGCGGCTTCTGGAAAAACAAACGGGGATATTGTTGTAGGCACCAACTATGTCGGCGGCCTGATTGGCTATAACGATGCGGATGGTGTCCTGGATCTGAGCAAATATAACAGGAAAGGCGGTTATGTGGACGGTGATGCCTTTGTGGGCGGTCTGATCGGATGCAATGTATCGGATACCGTTTTTTCCGGGACAGAGGAAGCGTCTGCGGATAAGCTGCTTCAGGCGGAACCGGATTGTGTATCGGGTTTATGGTATGTGGGAGGTCTGATAGGAGGGAATTTGGCCGCTATGGATAATGCGGAAGGCCAGGACTGGTATCTCCAGTGCCGGACCGGAAACCAGATGGGAAAAGTAACGGCCATACATAATGGAAATTCCAAAATAGTGGGCGGAATAGCAGGAGGATATATCGGCTACAACCGTATTTTATATGTACCGGGAGATTCCGCCCAGAGGCGGGAACGTATCCGGAAGGAAGCGGAAGTCCTGGCTGATATTGCAGGTACTTATGGAAAAGATCTGACAGGTGCGGTAAAAGCTGTCCTCCAATGGGAAAAGGATACCGGGAATCTTTCGGGAGCCGGTAAACTGTATCTTGTAGATACCACAGGCGATGCCGGCGAGACGACGGCAAATACCGGGAAGGGAACCCATAGCAATGGCGTGGGGGAAGTCAGCGGCGGTGTAATGATCGGGGGTATTATCGGATATAATGCCCGGGATACCCATCTGGAACTGCGCGGCCTGGTGAACCGGGCTTCGGTGTATTCGGAAGGAAATATTTCTTCTACCGACTTCACATCTTTAAACAGCCGGAATGCAGCCGGCCTGACACAGGCTGTACTCGCCTATGATGAAAAGGGTACCCCTTATATCCGCAGCGATGGAGATCCGGTCAATTATTCCTATACCGGCGGAATCATCGGTATGGCGCAAAACAAGGTGACCATTGATAACTGTATCAATGAAGGTGCTGTGACTGCTCAGGCTCTGGGGACTACTTATTACGGAAATCTGACAGAAGTGAATGCCGGTACGGTTATCCGTTGCCAGGTAAAATTGCCGGATACATCCCAGGGACTCTATGCCGGCGGTATTACAGGGAAGAATACCGCAGAAGGAAAAATTATGGACTGTACGGTATCCGGGATTGTAACCGGCAGCCGGATGGCAGGAGGTCTGGCGGCTGAAAACTTTGGCCAAATCAGTACTTCCACCGGTGATCACCCCTTTTCTCTGACAATGAAAGGAAGCGTGAGGACAGAGAATGGCTGTACAGGCGGAATCGCCGGTTTTAATGCCGGCACTGTCAGCGGGGCCGATGCCGATGTGGAGATATCCGGAAATGTGTACCGGGCTGGCGGTATTGCCGGTGTCAACAGAGGAAGCATAGATGCGGGAGAAGCGGAAGGGGAGATTCTTATATCCTCCGGTTCCGGCGCTGTTGGCGGTATTTCGGGAGAAAACCAGGGAAATATAACGAATTGTACGTTTTCCGGGAATGTACAGGCAGCAGGGACGGACTTTACGGGAGCCGGTGGAATTGTGGGACTGGTTTCCGGGGAATCCGTCATAACCGGCTGTGAAAATAACGGTATCATAACAGGGGATCATAATACGGCAGGTATTATCGGCATCGTGGACCAGACGGATGGCCGGATTACCCTACAAGTGGAAAATTGCGTAAATCATGGGACAGTATCCGGGAAGCATGCGGCCGGCGTGGCAGGCAGGATCTCAGGGATTGCCAACGGAACCCTTTTAATCCGCAATTGTGTGAATACGGCTGATCTTGATGGAAATGCATCTGTTACAGGCGGAATTATCGGCGTATTGGACGGGAAAGCAAACGGGGGAGAGATTTCCGTAAATGACTGCCGGAATTACGGAGAGCCGGTAAACCAAAAGGATACCATGCATGGCATTCTGGGTGAAACAGCAGAAGAGGAACAAGGGACCTTTGAAGCGGACAAGTATTTGAAGATATCGGAATGCATCAATGTGTCGGATTTAAAAAATCCGGTGGCTTCCGATTCCCTGCGTCCTGCCGCTTTCGATAATAACTATTATTTTACGCAGCCTGCTTCCTTTGACGGAAATACCATGGCGGTTACCCTGTATCCCGATTCCGGGACAACGGCTGACAATGCGGCAAACATTGCGGATAATGATAACCGGACCAGGGCAGTACTCAAAAAAAGCGCAGATGCAAGTGTAAAGCTTACCTTTAAGGATAAGGACGGAAAAGATACCGCTATTAACACGGAATATCTGCGTATTTCCTGGTTCCGGGAACAGGACAGCGAAAGGACGGTTCAATTTACCCTTACCGTAGCTTATGAAGGCGGAGAAACTGTAGATCTCAAACCGGCTGACGGAAGCGATTTTTGGAAGGGAAAAGCCGGGGGAAACAAAGACGCGGGAGCATCCTTGGAGGATTGCGAAAGGGTATCCCTGAAGGATTCGCAGGGATGGCGGAATGAAAAAGTGGAATCCATTACGATCCATCTAAACGGATATGAGGAAGCGGCGTTTCAGGCCCTGAATTATTACTCCATATGGGATATCTATGTGGATAACACGCAAATGCCTCCGGAAGAAGCGCAGAAAAGAGGGATTGCAGAACCCCTGTATGTAAAGAAAAACCCGAATGCGGACAGCTGGAATGCCTATAGGAAGAGCAGGTTCGACAATGTGCCTTTCATCCGGGATATGTCTGAAAATCCGTGTACCTGGAGCGAAACCGGCAAAGAATTATATCTGCGGATTGATGATCAGCTCCATTGGAAAAACAGAGTCAGGGAAAAACTGAACCCGCCGCAGGGATTGCAGGTGAAGCTGGAAAACAGCGAGTATCATATATCCTGGGATTCTAGGGACGAAGCCTATGGGTATGAAGTAAAGGCGGTTTTGTATACCGAAATGAAGGAAAGCAGTAAGGTGGAAGGCAAAGGAAGCAGTGCATACATCCCTACTGGGACAAACACAGTTATCACCCCTTCTATGGACTGGGCCGGATTGTATCTGCGGATCTCCGTCAGGGCCAAGAGTATTTTCGGGGAAGAATATGACTCGGATGAGGTATATTATGCGGATGAAAATAACAATACCTATATAAAAGTACAGCCTATGCTGCCTGCACCGGAAATCTATCTGGAAAAACAGGACAGTGCGGCGGATACCTGGTTTCTGCATTTGGAAAATGCACAGGCCTACAAAGCAGGGACCGGATTTGCCGGTTGCAGACTGGTTATTACCCTCCAGACAGGTGATATCGGGGAGGAAAAAGCAAGCTTTTCAAGCAAGGATTTCCAGGTGAAAAACGGCGAAGTGGTTATGGAAATCAAGGATATCCAATTTGGCGGGGAGGAAAAGTCGCAGATAGGATTCCAAATGTTTCCGGAGGAAGAAAGTAAATACTTAAAATCTCCCGTAGTTACCATGGAGCAATGGATGTTAACCGGGGAGTATCTGAAAGACCAGGTAGCGGAAATCAGCCTGGATGGGGGAACGCCTTATTTGACCGGAACCTCTCCGGATACCCTGGGTTATGATACGCTTTTTAAGAGTTCGACGGAAGGACGCAGTACCCTGTATCGGACGGAACTGGTTATGTTCGATCCCCAGCTCGGTGCAGAAGTCGCTGCAGGAAGCAGCGATACGGTTTCCGGAAGGGCCAGGGAAGAAATAACATCGGGCAGTATTTCAGACGTGAACCTGTTACTGGCAGAGTACCAGGCAGAAGGCCTGTGTCCGGAAATGGATAACATCAAGGTCAGGACATATGCCTATGCATCAGGAAACACATTGACAGGGACAGACGGAAATACGGCGGAAACACCCGCCTGTTACCTGGGAAGCAGGAAACCATTGAATGAACAGCCCCTTACAGCGAAGCAGTTGGTTTCAAATGGGACCTATCTTACCAAGGATGGAACTTTTACTTTGATGGATAGGAGTGGAAATGCAAAAAACAAAAACAAATATAAGGTTAACAGTGGCTATGTAATAGAACGTGTCGGTGCCCGCAGTGACGGAGAGCCATTATATAATGTGTATACCAGATTTTATCTGAAGGATCCGGCTGCTTCGCCGAAGCAATATGCGGAACAAACCATTAAGTTAAATGACTTAAAACAGCCTGCTCCGGTTATTTCGGAGGAATACGAACAAAACGGTGATACAACAACCTTCCGCTGGGACGGCGGACAAAGAGACGGCGGTGCCGGATATCAGGTAAAACTGATGGGCATCCGGGAAGATAACAGTGAGGTTTGTCTGGAAAGCCTGAAGGAAACAGAACAGACAAGCCTTACCATAACCGGATCCGGCTGGGAGGATAATTATAAGACCATGCGGCTGGAGGTTACCAGGCTGGGTATTCAGAAGGAGATAACGGATTCTTTTGGCGGGACAAGGCAGGTAGTTGATAAACTGTACAGTAAATCCGTAAGGGAAAATGACAGGAAGCTTCCCGTGATTACCTGGGGAACCGTACAGCTTACGTCACAGGACGAACTGAATTACGATATTTACTGGAACCGTATATTAGACGAACCGCAGCGCAGCTATCTGAAGGAATACAGGCTGTATGCCCAGGTTTCCTGCGGGGAGGCTGAAAAGAAAGAGACGCAGGAGCTGGAGGAGAAGCTGAAAAAGGCTTATGGAGATGCTTCCGTGGAGATGCTGAAGGATGTTTCAGGAAAGCTTACAGGCTTTAAAGTATCTCTTTCCGTAAGAAAAAAAGCAGCCGGACCTTATGAACCAGGGTATAATAAAAATTATAGTGAAAACAAAGAAGAAAACTTTAGCCTGGAACCCTTCAGCGGCTGGGAAGTGGAACTGTATGTCATTGCGGCAGCAATGGATGGAAATGAAGGATTCCGCGATTCCGCAGAAGGCCCGCATTACAGGGTGAAGATACCGGAGCGCCTGGAATTGCCCGCAGGTATAATGACGGATCTGAAAGATGAAAACGGCGGAAAGATTACCGGCGGATCCGAATATCCAGAGGACGCTTTTGATAAGCTTTCCATGAAATATGTCCTTCAAGGCAGTGGACTTTCCGGTGAGTATAAACTGGAAGCTGCCGTTTATGCTGAAAGCTATGAAGGAAATGATTTTATTAGGAAAGACGGAACCATAAATCCCGATTTCCTGGATGAAAACGGGGCAATAACCGTCCAGCCGCTGGCTCCGAATACGGATCAGCCGTGTGTTGTAGTATCACAGGCATTATCGGACACGGTTACATTTGCATTACATAAAGACAATTTAACAGGCTGGAGTACAGAACTTGCCGGGAAATATCTGGTTACCCGGTACAGGGCTGCGCAGGAGGAAAGCATCAGTTCCGTATGGTCCGGTTATCAGATTGTGCAGCTTCCGAAAGTGAAACCGGATGTTGTTTCATTAGTGAGAGAAGATACGGAAGAGAATATCGGAGTGCATTCTGTTTTCCGGGAAACATTCTTGTGGGACTGGAAATATGAGGAAGGAACCTGCCTCGTTGCAATCAAAGATTTATCAGGGAACAGCCATACTATTTCCATCGATTTTGCAGAAGGAAATATCCCTGTGGTTAAAACAGATAATACAGAGATAACCATGCAAAAGAAACAGGATAATGTCTATGAAGGAAACCTGGATTCGATTACTTTCGAAACTGCATGGCCGTGGGAGAATTCTGTGTCAAAGCATTCGGCCAGACTCAGGATTGTTAATAACGGAAAGGATGGAGTTAATACATTCAGGTGCAGCCTTATCCTGCCGGATATCAGCAAAGTCTATGGTACGAAGGCAGGGGAGGAATTCCAATATCTGTTTACTTCAGCGATTTCGGTACAACAAACCTTCGGGGCAGACAGTGCCCGTGCGAATTCAGACACCGTGTTCTTTGTTCGTACAGGGGAGCAGGATAAACCGGAATCACTGTCATGGGAAAAGGGGGAAACCGACAAAACGTTGGATGAAATTCTAGGATCATGGAATAGCGGTGAACTTGGCGGTAAACCAATATTTACAGTACAAGACGGCAAAGTTCCGGTAATACTTCGTAAAGACGATACTACGACAGCTTTTGTCAATGGAAAAAACACCTTATCGGGTAACAGCCTGCCTGCTAAAGAAAAAACGGATTCTGTATCGGACAACTCAATCGAGACTGAAACCGGCATGGAGGAAGAACAGGAATCCGTGTCCCATACAAGCACAGGAACGGCTCCGGAAAAAGAAACGGAAACCGGCACCGAAACCGACACTGGCATCGAAACCGGCACCGAAACGGAAGCATCTACAGAAAGCCATACGGCGCCTGAAAGCGAGTCAGAGTCCCAGAACCGGACAGAGTATGAAAGTCAGACAGAGTCCCAGAGTTATACGGAGTCCCAGAGTCATATGGAATCCCGGAGCCATACGGATCCTGAAGGCCGTATGGAGTACGATCACAAGACAGAGCCCCGGGGGGAAGAACCGAAACCGCAGATATATACACAAACTGCGGCTCACCCCGGCTCCTATGCCGGCAACGGAAACGGGCCGGCAGACGGAATAAAGAAGGAGGAGCCGGGCCATGTGGGATAAGAAAAGAAAGAGGAATGCCGGGAGCAAACGGATAAATAAAAAGGGAGATGCCATGATTGTTGTGGTTTGCCTTATGTTTCTTTTCACGGCGCTTTCCCTTGCCCTCCTTCTGTCCGTATCCGCAGTAACCGGATCCCTGAAGAAAAATGCCGCCCTTACCCGCTGCCGCATTGCTGTGGAAAGCTTCAGCGAAATGATGGCAAAGGATTTGACGGATACCACCCGGGTTACTCAATTCCAGGAAGATGTCAAAGCTTTGCTTCTCAGTGACACCGCTTTTGATTTCTGCTGGTATACAGGGAAGGAAGGCATGGCATGGGAATTCCAGCCCCAGTTTGATAATGGAAAAGCGGTAAAAGATACCATACGCGGATATGATATTACTATAAAGGTTTATTATGGTAATGAAACCGGTTTGGATGCGGATGAATGGAATAAGAGGAAAGAGGAGTCAGAGGAAGCATTAAAATATGGCGATCTGTTTCTTTATACGACAGTTACCTGCAGCAAAGGAAATGACAGCTACCACATCCGGCAAAAATATAAGCTTCTTGTTATAAAGGAGGAGGCTGCAAAATGGATATTTGTAAAATCATAATAAAATACAAAAAAGCGGTAGAGGATACAAAGGGTACCTCTATTGTATCTGTAGTAGTAGCTTTTTCTATCCTTATGCTGGGTATTCTGATGATGACCACCTCCACAACAGTTTCCCTGAAACTGATCAATGAATCCGGGGCAAAAAGGAAGGTAATTGAGAATGCCGTGGAGGAATATTATATAACAGGGGAGAAAGGGATCCTGGTATCCCAGAACTATACGCTTGTTCCCATAAAAGGAAGCGGTATGGAATTACGGATAAACAATTCCCGGGGATATGCCAAAACATATACGGAAGACGGTATCAGCTACGAGTATTACTATTTTGATAAGGACTGAAGAAAATGAGGATTTGGAAAAAACTGCGGAATAAAAAAGGCTATACGCTCATAGAACTGATAGTTACCTTCGTCCTCATCGGAATCTTTATGGTATCCGCTACTGCTGTCATGTCTTCTTTCATGCATGTATTTGCAAGGGTGAAAAGTATTTCCACAGCCCAGAATGTAGCGGATATCCTTTTGACAAAGGCCACAGGAGAACTTGCAGACGGACAGGGCGGGATATTTGTTCCTCTGGGAGAAAGCGCAGCGGATGAAGAAAAAAAATATGCCTTGTATATCCGGCAGCATTTGGATCCTGACGGCAGCAGGCATGACAGCGCGGTGTTCCTGAATGAAGAAGGCATACAAGTGTCTGTGGGGATGCTGGGGGATATACTGCCCGAAACGGAGCGAGCCGGTTTGGACGAGAGCGGGATTATGGACCAGATGCTTCTTCTGCGCTATTGCACAAAGGCAGTGGATCCCGAAACAGGTTCAACAGCTGCAGATAGTATAGAGTACACCAACTGGTACTATGGAAAGCCGTCATACATGGGAACCCAATTGACAGAGCTGAAAATAGAAAAGGTAAAAGAGGATAAAAATTTAATCCGCATTACAGTTACTTTGGAAAATTCCAAAACACATTACAGCCCTCAAACAATAAGCCGGGTAGTGAAGTGCCGCAATATGGATGCCAGTGACATTAATGTTGTTATAAATTGATTATTCACGAACTACAGAGTATTAATTATGTTAATTAGAGTGCTAAATTTATAAAAAATTAATAATATTTCGTATATTTGTAGAAAAAAACAGGAAATGTTGACAAGTAATGTCGAAAAGCTTATATTAATGATACTAGGATTCTTATATGTAATGACCGGTATATTAAAGAAAACAGCAGGATAGAACCAATTACTGATACCTTCATTAATAATATGAGAATATCCACAGTACGGAAACTTATTGGCAACGGGTTTGGAAAATCCATAGATTAGGAGCGAAGGAGGCAGAAAACAGGGAACGGATATGGGATATCCGTAAAAACTGCCTTAAGAGGATTGTATGCAATATGCCAGATATATTGTGATAAAGGCATGGGAATACAGATCCTGCAGGTAGACAGGTTTTGAGTATTACATAAAATTTTGAAGAAAAGAAGGGTATGATTATGAAGTTGATGGAAAGATTGAAAAAAGATAAAAAGGGATTTACCCTGGTGGAAATGATTGTTGTTATTGTTATTATTGGTATTTTGCTGGCGATATTAGTCCCTGGTATGTTTAAGTATATCCAGAAAGCAAAGGATAAGCAGATTTTGGTGGATGCGAGAACTGCATATTTGGATGTTCAGATGGCGGCACAGGAAGCATATGGTGCGAATGGAATTACTGGATCAGATGTGGCAACTGAATTTAAAACAATAAAAGATTTTGAAGGAGAAAGAACAGTGACAGTGACGAATGGTACTAAAAATGTAACTGTCACAGTTAATGTTCCTGAGAATGGGAAACTTACTGTTACTGATGTAGATGATAAAACTGGAAAAGTTAAATCTATGACATATACACGTGGGGATAGAGAAGTTAAAATGGTAAATGAGGTATGGGAAGAAGTGGAACCGGTTGGTGGAAAAACTGACTAATCCATAATAATTCTAAGTTTGTATTGTAATCTTCTCTCATTATCATTTTTTTAAGTGGGGTTAATTATGGAAGATAATATTAGACCCAATAATAAGGGCTTCACTTTAGTCGAAATGATAGTTACTATAGTTATACTAGGCATTCTATTAGCTATACTTATACCAGGCATGTTTAGATATATTGAAAAAGCTAAAGATAAACAACTCCTTGTAAATGCAACAAGTACATATAAAGCGTTACAAGCAGAGTTACTTTTGGAGTATAGTAAGCCTGATGCTAATTTGGAAATTATAGTAATGACCTATGAGAGAAAAATGGGCTGGACGAATGATGATATTTCAGATATTCCGGTAGGTGCCAAGGCTATTATGGTTTTGAGCGGTAATAAAGATGTAGATACGGTTTTCGAAGAACAGGGTTTCGGAAACTTTATAAATCCAAAAACTGGTGAAATAGAAGCAATGTTATATATAGAAAACGGCAAATATGTGACATATACAAAATATACCGGTTGGGGAGAAGCTAAGGATTTTAATGGCGTAATAATTGAGTAGGATTAATTAAAAAGATGGGTAAAATTAGAAATGCGTTGACTCATAGTTTTGTTAGATATTTTATATATGCTATTAGTATATTATTTGTAATAATAATGGTGCTGATTCCAGCCGTTAACTACTATGAAATACACACCCGTTCCCGATTAATCCTCATGGACACCAAAAACATCCAGCTGGCCATGCGTCTCCTGTCGATTCAATACTATGGTCAGGATCGCAATATCTATCAGCCCGGCGAGCCTTACGGTATGGCTGAGGATACCATTAAAGAAATCAAGCAGCTTTCCGGTGCAGAAGGTGAGATAACACTGGTATATTGGAATACCTCAAAAGGGCTGCCGGGGAAATTTTTCTATCAGACAGATTCCTTTTTAGCTGTTTATGAGTACGATGACAAAAGAGATGAGCCGGAATGGAATATCTATCGGCTAAAAGAGGTAATGGCTCTGGGTAAGGAATAGGCAATAAAAAGTATTCCTTATCATAAATAAAGAAACAAGACAGTTTTCTGCCCGGATATCATTATGATACCGGGCAGGAAGTTTATTCCTGCGAGCGACGAGCCAAATAGCCATGCTGGCATGGATATTTGGCTACTGCCGCGAGGGTCAAATACCCCGCTGCTCTGTAGCGCTACAAGTTTGATACCCCGTTGCTTGCAGCGGGGTCTTTGATTTGGGAAAATAATTGCAGATACATAGGGGATACATCCGGTTTGTCGGGAAATATGTGTTGTCTCTTTACTGCGGATAATCTATAATAGGCAAAGAGATGGTTTGTTTGACAGACCGGAAATGCGGGGGCTTGGAATGCTGCTTACAGGACGTGTTTTTATGTACATACTGGTATTTGTGGCGGGGGCCTGCTTTTTTTATCTTTTAACCGGGATAATTTATCTGGTATCCCGGAACGTGGGATTTTCGGAAGGGTACAGAGCTTTTTTTAGAAATGGATTTCAGTTCCGTTATGCAGGAAGTGGTATTCTGGGAGGAATAATGGCTTTAGCCGCGGCAAGATATTTTCAGAGTCCGATGTCTGTGATAACAGTTATCTTGTTTTGCGGCCTCCTGTTTGTAGTGGGAGGCGTGGACTGGATTACCATGGAAATTCCTGATTTATTTGTGGCGGCGGCTTTTGTATTAGGTATTCTGTCTGTATTTACGATACCGGAAACGAGTGTGTTTTCCAGGTTTATTGGTATATTTGTGGTGAGTGTACCGCTGCTGCTGCTTACTTTGGCAGTACCGGGTGCTTTTGGAGGCGGGGATATTAAGTTAATGGCTGGCTGCGGGCTATTTCTTGGAGTGAAGCTGTGTCTGCTTTCTTTGGCGTTTGCAGTTTTAACAGGCGGTCTGTACGGAATCTGGCTTTTGGCAGTACGGAAAAAGAGCGGCAAGGAGCACTTTGCTTTCGGGCCATTTTTATGTGTGGGCATGGCCGCGGCTTTGTTTGGGGGAGAATGGGTATTAAACTGGTATCTGGGATTTCTATACTGAAGAAAAAGGCACGAAAGGGAACAATATGCCTAAGTACAGTTATAAAGCTAAAGAGGATAACGGAAAAATTGTGACGGGGTTTTTGCAGGCAGCTGATGAAAACGATTTGCATCAAAAACTCCGGATTGAAAATAAATATCTGATAAGTGCCAAGCGGGAAGAAGAAACAAAAAGACTGCGCAGGATTAAAGCGAAATATCTGTCTGACTTTTGCAGGCAGATAGGAACGCTTTCTTCTTCCGGAGTGTCCCTTGTAAGGGCGCTTAATATGGTAGCTCAGGATGAGACAAATAAAATAAATGAGAAAACGGTATATGAAAATCTACTGCGGCAGGTGAGACAGGGGACAGCACTTTCAGATGCTATGGAGGAACAGGGGGATGCCTTTCCCGAACTTTTGATTAATATGTTCCGTTCGGCTGAAACGGCAGGTAATCTGGATGTGACTGCTATGCGTATGGCGGATTTTTACGACAGGCAGTTTCGTATGAACACCAAAATCAGTAATTCCACTCTGTATCCGAAGATTCTCAGCGGGATTATTGTAGTGGTTGTGATTTTTATGCTGGGTTATATCCTCCCTCAATTTCAGGACCTTTTTGATCAGATGGAAGAATTGCCTATACCTACAAAGATATTATTTTTTATGAGTGACGGAGTAAAGGATCATTGGCTTATTTTGTTAATTATTCTTGCTTTTATGATTCCTGCAGTCATACTTATCTGTCATTTGCCGGCAGTAAAGCTTCAATTGGATAAATTGAGGATTAGGCTGCCTGTTTTCGGAAAGCTTTTAAAGATTATCTACACGGCCCGGTTTGCCAGAACTATCAGTTCTTTATATTCATCCGGTATTCCTATTGTTCAGGCTCTTCAAATCGGCAGAAAGACAATAGGTAACACTTATATAGACAGCCAGTTTGATACGGCGGTTGCCAAAGTGCGGACGGGAGGGAACTTGTCGGATGCATTGGACGGGATAGACGGGTTTACAAAAAAGCTTACTTCTGCTGTAAAGGTAGGGGAAGAGACGGGAAGCCTTGATACGATGCTGAATTCCATTGCTGATTCGATGGAATATGAGTCAAATATGGCTATAGACAAAATGGTGGCTTCACTGGAACCGGTGCTGATTGTAGTAATGGCGATTATAGTAGGGTTTATTATGGTTTCGGTACTGATGCCTATTTATGGTTCTTATGATGCAATAAGTAATTCCGGGTATTAACAGAAAGGACAGAGCTTGCATGCAGACCTGTGTATATATGTCTAACCGTAAGATACAGGTAGCGGTTGGAAATCCGAAGAAGCATTCAATAATAGTAAAAAGGCTGTATGAAACCGAGGCGCCGGAGGGAAGTATTATCAATGGTGTTATTACGGGAGAAGAAGAGCTGGGGGCCCATTTGGAACAGTTTTGGAGGGATAATAATCTTCCTTCCAGGGATGTTTGTCTGGTACTGCACAGCTCTCAGTTTATGTCAAAAACTCTGGAAATTCCATTAATGAATACAGTGAAAACATTGAACTATATTCAGAGGGAATTCCCCGGGATGGATAATGCATCGGAAAGCGTTTATGGGTATTTTCAGATAGATACGAATAACGGAAAGGGAATGCGGGAAGTGTTTGCAACCCGTATGGAAAGAAATTTCCTGGATTCCTATAGAAAATTGTTTGCATCTGTGGGAATTCAAATAACTTCTGTGCAGGCGGCCCTTGGATGTGTGGTATCAGTGCTTCATCAGATGGAGCTTGTTAAAGGGAAAACCTGTGTAGTCCAGCTGCAGGATGGGGATAATCTTACCAGTATTTTACTGGATAAGGGAGTCTATTGCTATTCCAGCGTAAGCCGTACGTTCAGTGAGCATGGTACGGAAAGCTATGGTATGGAGGTGGCAAGAAATATCAGCGGAATCCTTCAGTTTGCATCCGCGCAGAAGCTGGAAAATTCTGTTACTGATATTTTCTGGGCCGGATTTCCGGATACGGATATACAAGTATGTGCCCAGACTTTGGCGCAGATGGATCCCAATCTCACGGCGGAGCGTCTGGAGGATGAGAGGGTATTACAATTTTCAGAGGGGTCTGTGGATAATTTCCTTTTTGCAGTCAGCGGGTTATTTAAGCTGGAAAAGGAAAGCAATCTGTATTATCGGTATAAAAAAAGTTCGGAGAGCTATCGGAAACGGCAAAGCCTGATAAAACAGTTGATTCCGGTATTGCTTCTTTTAGTGATCGTTTCGGCTATTACGGCTTTTTTTATGGTTAATTGCCTGATAACACAAAAGAAACTCCAGGAGGTAAGGGCTTATAATGAGGATCCTGTGGTACTGGAACAGAGTGCAAAGTATGATGAGCTGGAAAATGAACTGATGTGGAACCAGACTTTGAAGGCATCTCTGGAACGTGCCAAAAAGAATATAGAATCTTATCCATCCTTCCATAGTTCCATCCGCATGGAAATAGAAAGCTGCTCTTTGGGTCAGGTGGTGATTGACGTACAGAGTTTTGATGCGGCTACAGGTATTGTTAACGTGGATACGGCAGCACCGGAGGTTGAAGACATTAATCAGTTCATTGATCGGCTGGAAGGAAAAGATATATTTGAAGGGCTTGATTATACAGGCTATGTCTGGTCGGAGGAAAGAGGAATGTGGACAATAAACCTGGTCTGCTACCTTTCGGAGGGCGCCGGTAAATAGGAGGAGTGCAACGTGAAGATAACAACGGAAGTTACGGAGAGAGATAAAAAGCTTCTTCTGTTTATGGCAGTATTTGTTATTGTTGTGGTATTTGGTTTTTTTATCATACGTCCTTTGGCGGAAACGGACGCTGCATTAAAGGATGAACTGGTGATGCAGGAAGATATGCAGTTGCGTACCCAGCAGAAGCTGATGCTTCTGTCTTCTGTGGAAGCAAATGTGGAGAAAACGGAGGAGGAGCTTGACGCCGCTGCAAAGGAGTTCTATCCCGTGATGAAAAGTCAGGAAATCGACAAGCTTCTTACAGAGATTGTGTTAAAATGGGGGTTGGATCCCAAGCAGCTGACGATTCAGATGCCGGAGAGTGAAATGATTCTGGAGCCTTTTTATGCGTCGCAGGCCGCATTGGAAGAAGCGCTTTCCCAAGCAGCCGTCCAGGGTGAGGAAGAACAAACAGACAGCACGCAGGCAGCAGCGGCTTCCTTTTATGGAATATATGCTGCGCAGGCAGAACTTATAGTAAAAGGCGATCGCATGGTAATGGAACAAATGGCGGACGAGATATCGGAAGATTATCCGGCTATCCGGATTACAGGTGCTGCCTGGGGAAGAGAAATCAACAGTTTACGGGATGAAAGGGGAGAGTATATTTCTTCTGCCAACGATACCCTCCGGCTTCAGATGGAAATCTACATGTATAAAAGGGACAAATGAAATGGAAATAGCATCTATAAAGAATATCCGCCTGGGTCAGCTTTTGAAGGAAGCGGGATATGTAACCGAAGAACAGATCGAAAAGGCAGTGGAATACCAGAAGCAGAATCCGGGAATGCGAATCGGGGATGCCCTCATTGCCCTGCATTTTATCACGGAAGGGCAGAAGGTAGAGGCTCTTGCCGCCAAACTGGCGCTGCAGACAACGGATATATCCTCCATATCGGTGGATATTGATGCGGTGGGACTGATACCCAGACAATTGGCGGAAAGGTATCTTATGCTGGCGGTGGGCAAGAACGGGGATCGCCTCATGGTGCTTACCAATGACCCGCTGAACTATTACGGGATCGAAGATATCCGTCAGATAACGGGGATGCAGATAGAGATCCAGCTGTGTGAAAAGTATGCGCTGGAAAATGCCATTTCTTATTATTATTCAGAAGTATCCGCTAAAATGGCAGCTAATAAAGCAAATACCAGCAGTGAAGATATGGTGGAAGAGCTGCAGATCGAGGATGCGGATGATGACACTCCTGTCATAAACCTTTTAAACACACTGATAGAGAGAGCGGTTAATACCAACGCCAGTGATATCCATATCGAACCCTTTGAACATAAGACAACCGTGCGTATGCGTCTGGACGGTACGATAACCGAATATGTAACGCTGCAGAAACAGCTTCATGCTTCCCTGATCGCCCGTATCAAGATTTTATCCGATCTGGATATTGCGGAAAGGCGGGCTCCCCAGGACGGGCATTTCAGAACCCAGGTAAAGGGGGAGATGATCAATATCCGTGTTTCCGTCATTCCAACGGTTTTTGGGGAAAAGGCGGTGCTTCGTCTGCTCACAGGAAATGCAGTGATCGATCATCCGGCATCTTTTGGAATGAAGGAGGAGGATTATCAGAAATTCCGCAGGCTTCTCCGTTCCCCCAACGGGATTATTTATCTTACAGGCCCTACAGGAAGCGGAAAATCCACGACGCTGTATATGATTCTTGAAGAACTTTCTGAAAAGCAGGTGAATATCTCTACCATTGAAGATCCGGTGGAGAAAAATGTGCCCCGCATTAACCAGATGCAGGTAAATGTCCTGGCGGGTGTTACCTTTGAATCCGGTCTGCGCGCCCTTCTGCGTCAGGATCCGGATATTATCATGGTAGGTGAGACCCGTGATGCGGAGACGGCTTCCATATCCGTGCGGGCCGCGATTACCGGGCATCTTGTTTTTTCCACGCTGCATACCAATGATTCCGTATCCTCGGTCATCCGTCTGGTGGACATGGGACTGGAATCCTATATGATCGCCAATTCCCTGGTAGGGGTGGTGGCGCAGCGCCTGATGCGTAAGGTATGCCCTTATTGTGCCCAGGCGGAAGAGCCTACGGAGGAGGAACGGGAATTTCTGGAGCGGGATATCCACAGGGTGATGCGCCCCAAAGGCTGCCGGTATTGTAATAACACGGGTTATAAGGGCCGTACCGCTATCCATGAAATCCTTACCATCGACAGGGAGATACGGGAAATGATATCCCGCAGGGCAACTATGGAGGAAGTAAAGGACTATGCCACAGACAGGCAGGGGATGCGTACCCTGAAGGAATGTGGTGTGGATCTGGTGGAAGCGGGAGTGACCACCATGGAAGAGCTGATGAAGGTTGCCTATTATGCGTAGGGCAATCGGAGCAGAGGGCAACCCGGAAGGAGTCATTTATGGATATTCATACAATCATAGCTATGGGGAGGCAGACCGGCTGTTCGGACATTCATTTATCGGAAGGGCTTCCCATGCTGATAAGAGTAAAAGGAAGGCTGGAATTTGCCCCCATACAGCCGGGTGAGGAAGAAACCCGGCAGATGATTCTCCAGATGCCGGACGTATGGCTGCAAAAGGAGTTTTCGGAAGGAAAGGACGTGGATTTTGCCATTCAGTCCCCCGACGGAGGCAGGGAGCGTGTGAATATTTTCCGGCAGCAGGGAAAGCTGGCCTGTACCATCCGCCTGCTCAATGACCGCATCCCTACTATAGAGGAACTTCAGCTCCCGCCTATACTGAAACAGCTGGCAAATGAGCCGAGAGGCCTGATTCTGGTTACGGGGCCTACGGGAAGCGGCAAGTCCACAACTCTGGCGGCCATGATCGATTATGTGAATGCGTCCAGGCCGGAGCATATTATTACCATAGAGGATCCTATTGAATATGTATATGAAAGAAAACAGGCGCTGATCCATCAGAGAGAGGTGGGGAGGGATGTTTCTTCTTTTGCCGCCGCCCTGCGTTCCGCATTGCGCGAGGATCCGGATATCATTCTGGTAGGGGAAATGAGGGATTATGAAACGATTTCAGCAGCATTGACGGCGGCGGAAACCGGGCATCTGGTACTTTCTACCCTTCATACAACAGGGGCGGCGCAGACGATTGATCGTATTATTGACGCCTGCCCGGCGTCCAGCCAGAACCAGGTGCGCATCCAGCTTTCCGGTGTGCTGAAAGGAATTGTCACGCAATGTTTGATTCCCACGGCAGACGGAAGGGGACGGACCGCGGCAACGGAGATGCTTACGGGAACGGATGCGGTTATGAATCTGATCCGGGAAAGCAAAGGGCATCAGATGTCTACCATTATGCAGTCGGGTGCGGCAAACGGTATGCATACGCTGAACGGGGATTTGGCCCGCCTTGTTTCTGTTGGAATGATTTCCAGGGATAATGCGTATAAATATTCCAATGACAAAAGAGATTTGGTAAATTATATCTAGGAAATCAGGGAAAAAAAGTGTATTATGTAAAGGAGGGGAATCAGAACCGGCGCCGGTAAGACAGCCGGTCTGGTTCCTTTTGTTATTTATTACTCAAACTTCGCAGGAGCAAAATGGCCTTCCGCCCGCTGGCAGAGCGTTGTCCCCGGGACGGAAAAGGATATTCGCCAGTCCATCAGGCCAGACATTCCGATGAGTCCGAAGGCGTCAAGTGTGTCAGATGAGGCTGACACACTTGATCGGTCTCATCTCCATGGCCTGAGAGGATCTGGTGAACATTCCTTTTCCGTCCCGGGGACAACGCTCTGCCAGCGGGCGGAAGGCCATTTTGCTCCTGCGAAGTTTGAATTTATTACGTAAAACGGAGTTTTAGAATATGGATCAGTCATCGGTTATTTTTATCAGTGTGATGTCGGCAGCGGGGCTGGCGGTATTGGTTTTTGCAGCATTTCTGGTGTCCCGGCGGTGGAGGCATAAAAGACGGACCCTGCATATGGATGAAATGGAAGGGCACGATTTTGAATATTTCTGTGCGGATCTGCTGCGGAAAAAGGGGTTTCTGGATGTGGAGGTCACCAAAGGCAGCGGGGATTACGGCGTGGATATCCTTGCGGAAAAGGACGGGGTAACCTATGCGGTGCAGTGCAAGTGTTATAATGCGCCCATCGGTGTGAAAGCGGTGCAGGAAGCATATGCGGGCCGGGATTATTATGACAGGATGGTGGGAGCGGTTATGACAAACCAGTATTTTACCTCGGCGGCGGTGGCGGCGGCAGGAAAATTAAAAATTCTTCTCTGGGACAGGGGATATGTGGAAAGCATGATTGAAGAGCGGGATTAGAGGCTGTTTGGAAAAAGGCGGTGGATTTATGGCTTTTGTAGAGTTTAAAAATGTAAAAAAGGTTTATCATATGGGTGAAGTGGAAATCCATGCCCTGCGGGATGTTAATTTTGAAATCCAGGAAGGGGAGTTCTGTGTAATCGTGGGAGCTTCCGGTGCCGGAAAAACGACCATACTGAATATATTGGGAGGTATGGATACGCTTTCCGAGGGGCAGGTTATTCTGGATGGTAAGGAAATATCCGCCTATAACCAGAGGCAGCTGACTTCTTACCGGAGATATGATATAGGTTTTGTTTTCCAGTTTTATAACCTGATACAGAATCTGACGGCTCTTGAAAATGTGGAGCTGGCATCCCAGATATCCAGGAATCCCCTGGATGCGGCGGAGACACTGAAAAAGGTAGGATTGGATGAGAGAATGTCCAATTTCCCGGCTCAGCTTTCGGGAGGAGAGCAGCAGCGGGTGGCGATAGCCAGGGCCCTTGCCAAAAACCCCAAGCTGCTTCTGTGCGACGAGCCTACCGGGGCGCTGGATTATAATACGGGGAAATCGGTGCTGAAGCTGCTGCAGGATACCTGCCGGGAGACCGGGATGACTGTGGTGGTGATTACCCATAACCAGGCAATCACAGCCATGGCGGATCGGATTATACGGGTAAAGAGCGGCACGATACGAAGCATGGAAATGAATGCCCGTATCACTCCTGTGGAAGAGATCGAATGGTAGCAGTGGGGAAAAAGGAACGGTGAAGGCACGATACCGTTACGTAAAAGCGTTTCAGCCGGGAGAGGGATGTAATGAAGTCCACCATATTAAAGACAATTTTACGGGAAATCAGAGAAAGCCTGGGGCGTTACATGGCGATTTTGGCTATTGTGGCGCTGGGGGTTGGATTTTTTACGGGATTAAAGGTGACAAAGCCGGCCATGCTTAAGGCGGGCGGGGAATATCTGGAGGATAATAACCTGTACGATCTGCGTCTGCTGTCCACAGTGGGCTTTGATGAACAGGATGTGAAAGCGATCAACAGCCGGGATGGCGTGGAGATAGCGGAAGGATCGGTGTATACGGATTTTCTGGCTCTGGACGAGGAAGGTTCGGAAAGTGTGCTGCGGGCACATTCCCTGCTGTGGATACAGAACCATGTGGTAGTGCAGGAAGGGCGGATGCCCACAGCGGCGGATGAGTGCGTAGTGGACAGCCTGAGTTTTTCCCGGAAGGAAATCGGCACAACGCTCCGGGTATCGGAGAACAATGAAGAAGATACCATGGATATGCTGGCCTATAAGGAATACAAGATTGTGGGGATCTGCGACGCTTCCTATTACATCAATTATGAAAGGGGATCCACGGCGCTTGGAAACGGCAAGCTGAAGGGATATATATACATACCGGAGGACGGATTTGATACGGATGCTTATACGGAAATCTTTGTAAGGCTGACGGATAAGTTTCCTCTCTACAGCCAGGAATATAAGGATTATATAGAGGACTGCCTTGACTGGGCGGAGCCACTTTGTGGGGAAGTGGCACAGGCGCGGTATGTTAGGCTTAAGGAAGACGCCCAGTGGCAGATTGCGGACGGGGAACGGGAACTGGAAGAGCAAGTGGCCGAAGCGGAGGAAAAGCTTGCAGATGCCAGGGAAGAGCTTCTGGACGGGGAAAAGGAAATAGAGGATGCCAGGCAGGAAATCGCGGACGGCTGGCAGGAAATCGCCGATGCCAGGGCAGAAATCGAAGAAAACAGACAGGAACTGGCGGATTCCCTGTCTGAACTGCAGGATGGAAAGACGGAAATCGCGGACGGTCTGGATCAGCTGGAGGAAAAGAGAATCGAAGCATCTGACATGGAAGGGGACGAAAAGGATGCCTACGAAACCGGCCTGAATCTGAAGGAAGCCCAGGTGAAGGGAAAGAAAACGCAGGTAGAAGCCGGGCTTGCCCAGGCCAATATGGGGAGCCGGCAGCTGGAGGCGGCGGAAAACAAGATAACGCGGGAAGAAAAGAAGCTTGCGGATGCGGAAAAAGAGCTGGCGGACGCCGAACAGGAACTGGCGGACGGCTGGGAGGAATATGAGGAAAACCGGCAGAAGCTGGAGGAGGAGACGGCCGATGCCAGGAAAGAACTGGAGGATGCCAGGGAAGAACTGGCGGATCTGAAATCACCGGAAACCTACGTGTTCGGCCGGGATAAAAATATCGGATATGCCTGCTTTGAAAGCGACTCGGATATCGTGGAAGGGATTGCCAATGTGTTTCCTATTTTCTTTTTCCTGGTGGCGGCATTGGTTTGTATTACCACGATGACTAGAATGGTGGAGGAACAGAGGACGCAGATTGGTATTCTCAAGGCTCTGGGCTATGGGGAGGCTACCATTATGGGCAAATACCTCTTTTATTCAGGAAGCGCCGCCGTACTGGGGTGCGGTATCGGATTCCTCCTCGGTTCTTATGTATTCCCTATGGTTATCTGGAGTGCATACCGGATGATGTACCGTTTGGGGGATATTCAGGTTATTCTGGACTGGAAGCTGGGCGTTATTTCCCTGGCCGTATCGATTATATGTTCCATGGGAACCACGATAGCCACCTGCCGTTATGAACTGACCAGTGTTGCGGCTGAACTGATGCGTCCCAAGGCCCCCAAAAGCGGCAAACGGATTATCCTGGAACGGATCCCTTTTTTATGGAACCATATGAAATTCCTGCTAAAGGTATCCGCCAGAAATATTTTCCGTTACAAGCAGCGTTTCTTCATGATGGTTTTCGGCATCGGGGGATGCACGGCCCTGCTGCTTACCGGTTTTGGTGTCAAGGATTCCATCAAGAGCATTACCTACAATCAGTTTGATGAAATCCAGATAAATGATATGAGTGTCATTTTCAGTGATCCCTGGCAGGATATGGACGGCAGGGAATTTGAAGAGGTGATGGCGGAAAATGCCCGGGAATTTATGCTGGCCTTTGAGGAGAGTGCGGATTTGACCAGGGGGGATAAATCCAAATCCCTTACCCTGGTAGTGCCGGAAAAGGCGGAGGAAATCGGTTATTATCTGAACCTGCATACTACCCGGGAGGAACCGGTTGCCTACCCCGGGAAGGGGGAGGTAGTGCTGACGGAGAAGCTGGCAGATAAATGCGATGCAAAAATCGGAGATACGGTAACCATCCAGGATGACGACAGGAACACCCTGGAACTGAAGGTTTCGGGTATCAGTGAGAATTATGTGTATAACTATGCATATATCAGCCCTGAAACCTGGGTGGATCAGATCGGAAAGAAGCCGGAATATAAAAGCGCTTATATTAATGTGAAGGAAGAAAAGGATGTACACAGCGTATCCGCCGCCATTATGAATTGTGACGGTGTGGCCTCCGTTACTATCAATGACGATATGAAGGTACGTTTCAGCAGCATGATGAAGAGCCTGGATTACGTGGTTCTGCTGATTATCGGCTGCGCGGGATCCCTCGCCTTCATTGTTCTGTATAACCTGACTAACATCAATATTACGGAAAGGCTGCGGGAAATCGCCACTATCAAGGTACTGGGCTTTTACCGCAGGGAAACTGCCAGCTATGTATTCCGTGAAAATCTGGTGCTTACGGGAATCGGAGCCGGCGTGGGGCTGATCATGGGAAGGTATCTCCATCAGTTCGTCATGTATAATATTGATATTGACATGATTGCCTTTGATGTCCATATCGCACCCCTGAGCGTGCTGTACAGTATCGTGCTTACCTTTGTGTTTGCCGGGATCGTGGACTGGGCTATGAATAAAAAACTGGACGGCATCAATATGGCGGAGTCCATGAAATCTGTGGAGTGAGGCGAGCGTCCTGTCCGTAACGGATCCTCCGTGTTCCATGCTTCCCTCCCGGCCCTCTTCCCGTTCCCTGCGTGGCGGCTTGTATGGGAGGGCATGTATTCCGGTTCAACTTCGGAAAAGGGATATTTCTAACTGTTCTGTCTTTCCGGTCTGCCGTCAACGCAGCTAAAACTCCTCCCTCCGGTCGTCAGACATCGCTGCTAAGGGCAGACGGCAGACCGGAAAGACAGAGCAGTAAGAAATAATCACCTTTTTCTCCCATTCACCGGAATACATGCCCTCCCATACAAGCCGCCACGCAGGAAACGGGAAGAGGGCCGGGAGGGAAGCATGGAACACAGGGGAACCGTTACGGACAGGATGCCGGAGAGATATTTACTTGGAAAATTTGAGAATCAAACCATTTTGATTGAAATATAAGTTGGAGTAAATTATAATGATGGATAGGATAGCGAAATTATAGTGCAGGCAAAGGAGGAAGCCCCGTTGGATATCAATGAAACACTCAATGAATTGTTGGTGAGGCTGTTCCGCAACATCAACGCGATTGAGGAGCAGGCCATCCGCACGGAAGAATACAAGGATATGACCGCCAACGACATGCATGTCATTGAGGCCATCGGCACCGGTGCGGCCAAGAATATGACTTCTGTGGCCAAAGCTCTGGCAGTCACTACGGGTACCCTGACCATTTCTGTAAACAGCCTGGTGAAAAAGGGGTATGTGGATCGCGTCAGAAGTGAGGAGGACAGGCGGGTGGTGCTTATCTCTCTTACGGCGAAAGGAAAGAAGGCCTTTGCCCACCATAAAAGCTTCCATGAAGAAATGATCCGTAAGGTGGTGGAGGGACTGCGTGAAGAAGAGCAGGCGGTGTTGCAGAAATCACTTGGGAACCTGCTGGAATTTTTCCAGGGGATACAGAATGGCAGATAAATTGCAGTAATTCAATAAAAAATAGCGGCGTTTGAATTTGTAAAGTCGGCTTCATATAAGGACAATGAGGCTGGAAAGGCTGATGAATAGGGCATTTAGCGGTTCTTTCCAGCTTGTACTAAAAATATTTAAAGGTCATTAATCGCCCAAAATCCTGCCCTGATTTTATAAAGATTAGAGGCACAATATAAGAATAGATGAGACAGCCTGACAGATTCTACATTAAAATTGAGAGTATAAGAAACAAGAATATTCGCTTTAGGCGGATAAGTTGAACACAAGATTATTTATATAATTGGGGTATGGCGAATGAATATTGATCGTATTTGGAATGAATGGCCCGACTCGGACAAGTTTTCAGGAGTGTTTTCTGTAAGAGGCCAGGAGGGAGTAATATTTGAAAAGTGCTGTGGTTATCGCAATAGAAGTGAAGAACTTCCCAATAATGCGAGCACAGCTTTTGGCATTGCTTCTGGTACAAAGCTATTTACAGGATTAGCCGTTTGTAGGCTGATTGACACAGGGAAAATAACATTAGAGGATAGACTGTGGAACATATTACCATATGATTTAGGGCAGATAAATAAAGAGGTTACGGTTCTTCATCTTCTCACACATACCTCTGGCATCGGGGATTATCTTGACGAGGAAGCCCCAAATTCTTCTGAAGCAGAACAGGAATTATGCAATAAATATCCTGTTTATTTATGGGAGAGACTTGAATACTATTTACAGATGATTACACCGCTACCACAAAAGTTTGAACCCGGTACACGATTTGGTTACTCTAATGCCGGATTTATTATGCTCGGTCTAGTGATTGAAGCAGTTAGCGGTACAACATACCAACAGTTTGTGACAAATGAAATAATTCTTCCTTTGCAACTGCAACATACCAACTTTTATCGCATGGATTCACTACCTGCAAACACCGCACTTGGATATACCAGCCCATTTCAAACCAACATATACAAACTTCCAATATTGGGCGGCTCTGACGGAGGTCTATACACCTGTGTTAATGATTTAGATATACTGTGGCGCACAATATTTAGTGACCATTTATTAACAGAGAGAACACGGGAAGCCTTTTTACAGCCACAGGTAGTTATTAGTGACAGTAAGAGTTATGGCTTGGGGGTGTACCGTTTTGATAGTGGCGGCAATACGGTATATTACGCTGTTGGCGGCGATTTCGGTGTTGATTTTTTCACAGCGTATATTCCAAAATATAAGATTGTAGCTTCTGCATTGGGGAATTCAGAGATAAATACTTATCCCCTGTTACATGGGATTATTTCGACATTATAGATATTTACCTGAAAGATAATGAGCATTTTGTTTATTCACCTTATTGGTATAATAGGTACTTGATAATACCGCCTTGTACTTATGCGTATCGTCTTATTTGTGGTACCAAAATGATGCCAGGCTTTACAAAACCAATCAATAAAAAATAAAATAAGAACGGTGAAAGCCTCAAAGGGATGGATTATGACAGCCATACTTTTGAGGCTTATTTCGTGGCGTTTAACGGGAGAGGGGCAGATTATGTGAAAACACTTTATCTGCAATAAAGGCAATGGAACCGATTAAAGGAGCATCGCCGTTGAACCGGGAGTGTATAACGGTTATCTTATCATAATTGGCTGAAAGAAGAGTGCGGGATAACTTGTTTTTAATAATATCTTCTATGATGAATCCATCAAGAGAGGAATCATAGCCCACAATCAGAGTTGCTATATTTAATAAATTGAGAGTGTTAATCAGGGCATAAGAAACATAAGAACAAAATTCTTCAATTGCGATAATAGCAAGATTGTCCTTCTTATTCGCGCAGTCCACGATATCGCACCAGGTCGGGTGGCTGACGGATACCAGGGGAGAGTCGGGATAAAAAGGAGACAGCTCCCGAATCTTCTGTCTCATATTGTCAACATTGGCATACAAATCGAGACACCCTTTATTCCCGCATGCACATTGAGGACCGGCAAAGTTAATGGAGGTATGCCCGATTTCGCCGCTTTGGCCGGTATCTCCATTATACAGACTGTCTTTCAGTACAAGTCCGGTTCCGATGCCGTTCATTATATGGAGGTATGTAAAATTTGGAATATCTTTTCCGATACCATATAGTTTTTCCGCAAGCGCTCCGGCATTTGCATCATTTACCAGAAAAGTGGGGAGTCCCGTAAGCTTTTGGATAACAGAAGTAATTGGAAAGTTTTCAATTCCGTAAAAATAGGGGGGATTCAAAATAATGCCGTCGGAACTGTTTAGCGGCCCAAGAGAAGCAATGCTTATAGCCAGAACGGAACGTTCTGTCCGGGCCATAAGGATATGGAATCCCCGGATAAGCATTTCAATTAATGCATCACCGTCTTGCAGCGTGGAATATTCATATGTAATTTGCTCAAAAATAAAACCGCTCAAATCACCTAACACAATTTGGCATAATTCCCTTTTTATAAGCATGCCGCATATGCAGGGAGAGTCTGGGGAAAGGGTGAGCATAATAGGTTTTCTGCCGTAATTGCCCGTACTATTTTGTATAAGAGGGCTGTTTGGCAGAGCTTTCTCGGTAACAATCCCCTGTTCAATTAATTCAGTTACAATATTTCCCACTGTCATTTTGGACAGACCTGTCATTTTTGCAATATCAACACGGGAAATTCCTTTATTTACAGTAATCAGTTTTAAAACCAGCATACGGTTTTTTTGTTTTACATCCTGATTATTTGAACCCGAACTTTTCTGCATTTCTTTCTCCTTGCTTCCGGACAGCATGATCGTAATAGGTTCTGAAAGTTTCAAGAATACATCTTTATTCAAATTATAGCATAGTGTTAATAAAAGACAATAGTACAGTTAATTTATTAAATAAAATTAAAACTAATATAAAATACAAAAATATATACAAAAATATAGTATTGAAATTGTAATTTATATAGAAAGTGCATTTATATAATAAAATAAATTGACTTTACAATCTACATTTACTACAATTTAATTGTAAACATGGTTTCGTTATCAGCGTACAATATACGCAGGATGGAGGGAGTATGAAGAAAAAAATAGCAGCAGCGGCTCTGGTCATTACACTGGGGTTATCCATGTTGGCAGGGTGCGGTCAAAAAGCGGCGGAGGAACCGGCTGTAAAACAAACAGCGCAGGAAAGCGAAGCCGTTACTGAAGAGGGTGATGGGGAGAAGAAAACGGAAACGGCGAATTCTGAACTCAGCGGGAAGATCACATTTTGGACGACAGGGGATAAGAGTAATACAAATGACCATACGTATCCCTGGATGGAAGAAAACATAAGGCTTTTTGAAGAAAAATATCCGGGATGTGAAGTGGAAGCAACTTTTATTACATCCGGCGAAGATTATCTTACCAAAATTACTACGGAGGTTGCTGCGGGCAATGCGCCTGATGTATTCCGTACCTATCTGACCGGCAGGCTTCAGCCCTTCGTGGATGGCGGAAAAGTACTGCCTATTGAACATATGCTGGATACATATCCGGAAACAAAAGCCATCATGAATGATAAGGCGCTGGCATTATCCACCTTTGACGGAAAAGCCTATGCCATTCCATTGATTGCCAGCGGAGAAATGTTATTCTATAATAAGAAAATTTTCAAGGAGTGTAATGCCGAAGTACCTGAGACTTATGAAGAATTATTAGCGCTGGCTGACCTTTTCAATGAAAAGGGAGTTACACCATGTATGTTGGGAATTTCGGATCCCTGGCCGGGAACTATCCCTTACATGATGATTTTTAACCGACTCAATGGAAATGAGCTTTATGAAAAAGTAGTGCTTAATAAAGAGGCGGATTTCGCTGATGAAGCGTTTGTCAATGCAGGGCAATATCTGCAGGACATGGTAAACAGGAACATGTTTAACGAATCGATAGTGGCTATCTCTCAGGAAGAAGCGGGAATTAAATTCAAGGCCGGGGAATCCGCAATGATAATTGACGGTTCATGGTCCGTACCCGGTTTTGCAGAGACCTTGGGTGATGACGTTGGAATTTTTAATCTTCCCGCCATAGAAGGCGGTAAAGGCAGCGCCAATGACTGGCTTATGAATTTTGATGAGGGATTCGCCATTTCCTCGGGAACTAAAAACCAGCCGGTAGCGGAAGCTTTTTTAGCTTTCATTTTCTCACCGGAAAGACAGGCTGCCTATGCAGAAACAGGTGCTCTTATCGCCTGTAAGAATGTAGATTACGATACCAGTAAAATCAGCCCGCTTACCACGGAGGTAATGAATGCATTTGAAGGTGCTGCATATTCCATTATCCCCTGGGATAACCCGCTTGGTACTGATGTGGGACAGGAATTAAACAATACCACCCAGGCCATTATTACGGGGGGAGATCCCGGGAAGGAATTTGGGAAGCTGCAGGAATATGCAGAAGATGCCTGGGGGGAATGATAGAATAACCTGCCTTCCTAATGGGGGCAGGAAACGCAGACACTGGGTATCCTTTCAGCAGCCGCCCAACGGATGTGTATACGCATCCGTTGGGCACGCTGCCAGCGGGAATAAAGGAGGATCACTGCATGAATAAAATGTTAAGTAACAAAAAGACAATTGCGATTTTTATATTACCGGCCCTGCTAATTTTTACATTAATTATACCAGTGCCTCTGCTTATGTCTGTTGGTCTGTCTTTTTTTGACTGGGATTTACTGTCCAGCGCCAGATTTGTAGGAATCAGAAATTTTGTCAAGCTATTTACAAGGGATGATATTTTCAGGAGGTCAATCGGTAATACCTTTCAATACCTGGGGTTGTCTGTTCTTTTTCAGATTCCTCTCGCTTACTTTCTGGCTATCTTACTGACAAGGGGAAAACGGTTTGAGAAACTGGTCAGAAATACGGTATTTATGCCTGCAATCATTTCCGGAACAGCGGTATCCCTGATGTTTTATTTTATATTTCATCCGGAAGTCGGGTTGCTGAATGCCTTTTTAAGAATGGTTGGTCAGGAGGATCTGGTCCATTTTTGGCTTGCAGACAGCAAAACGGCTATGGTTTGTGTCTGTATTGCCGTTGCATGGCAATGGGTAGGGTATCATATGGTGATCTTTGTCACAGGAATCACATCTATTTCCAACGATATGATCGAAGCCGCCAAAATTGACGGGGCAAATTCATGGCAGCTTACTACAAAGATTATCACACCAAATATGAAACCGGTTCTGCGGGTCAGTATTGTATTGATAACTACGAGTTCCTTTAAGGCTTTTGACTCGATCTATGTAATGACGGGAGGCGGGCCTGCACATGCAACAGAAGTAATGGCTTCCCATATGTATAATAAGGCTTTTTTGCAGCTGGATTATGGATACGGGTGTGCGATTGGTTTGATTCTTTTTCTGTTCTGCCTTGTTTTTTCCGGGGTGATCCAGACCATATTAAAGGACAGGGGGTGATCGCTTGATGAAGAAAAAAATGATAAATATCCTGAGATATTTTTTCTTTGCCTTTCTGTTATTGGCAGTGGCTTTCCCTGTCTTATTTATATTTCTTTCCTCCTTTAAAACGACGGAAGAGATATATGGGAATCCGTGGGCGCTTCCGCAGATATTCAGTCTGGATTCCTACATAGCTGTATTCACCGAATATGGTATCTTGAGAAATCTGATTAACAGCGTCATATATTCTTTGATAACGTGTATTGTAACGGTAGTGGTATCGGCGATGGCTTCTTATGCGATAGCAAGGATGCGCTGGAAGCTGAGCAAGCTTTGTATGACGTATCTGCTTATGGGAATCATGATACCGATCCATTCCCTGCTGGTTCCGCTTTATATCTCAGTATCCCGGCTGCACATTACCAACGCCCTGGCGCTTGTTTTAATATACATTGCCGGAGCGATACCGACAGCGGTTTTTATAATGACAGGATATCTGCAGTTGATACCTCTTGAACTGGAGGAAGCGGCGGTTATTGACGGGGCGTCTATCGGCCAGTTGTTTTACAAGGTGATTATGCCTTTGTTAAAACCTTCTATTGCTACAATTGGTATTATCACTTTTTTAAATGCATGGAATGATTTAATGATGGGATTAATATTTCTGACAAAAGAAAAAAGCAAGACAATTCAGTTATTTATTTCACAGTTTAAAGGAGACCATTTTACAAACTATCCCATTCTTTTATCGAGTATTATTATTTCAGTTATCCCGATGCTCATTGTTTATCTATGCATGTCTGACAGACTTGTGAGCGGGATGACGCAGGGAGCGATAAAAGGCTGATGAAGAGAGGGCGAAAGAATGCAGAGAACAGTATTGGACGGGGTATGGACATTAGGGATATGTCCGAATGAAATATTTAAAAAGAAAAACATAGATATTTGTAATTTGCAGGATCTGTGCAGCAGTGGAATTACGGTGATTGAAGGTCGTGTTCCGGGTAATTATGAAATAGATTTGGAAAAGGCGGGGATAATTGACAATCCCTTTTACGGAAAAAATCTGTTGAAATCTCTGGACCGGGAAATGGATCATCTTTTTTACGGAAAAGAATTTATATGGGAAGAAACGGAAGGTGACACGTATATTCTGCAGTTTGATGGTATTGATACGATTGCAGATATTTATTTAAACGGAGTATTTATAGCACATACGGAAAATATGCTGAAAGGGTATTCGTTTGAAATTGGAACAGACCTGTTAAAAAAAGGGAGCAATGAGCTTCTGGTACATATTGTGCCCGTGAACCTGGAAGCGAGAAAGTATGACAATCCATTATTCCAAAATGGACTGAAATACGAAATGGACAGTTTGCATATCAGAAAATCACCCTATATGTATGGATGGGATATTTTCCCCAGAATGTTATCCGGCGGAATATGGAGATCCGTCGTAATCTATCCAAAACCGGAGTTCCGTTTTATACAGAGCTATCTTTTTGTGAGGAATCTGGAGGACGATTACAGCAGTACCCAGTTGGAATATTTCTATGAACTGGATCTGAATGAAGAAGCGTACCAGGGGTTCGAAGTTGTGTTGGAAGGCAGCTGCGGGGATTCTCGTTTCCGCAAGAGTTGGGATGTGTGGTCGAAAGCGGGACATTTTACTTTAGATGTAAACAATCCTGTTCTTTGGTGGCCGAGGCGTTCGGGAAAACCGGTATTATATGATGTTAAGGTGCAGCTGATGAAAGAAGGGGTCTGCTATGCCCGAAAAGAGTTCCGTTTCGGTATCAGAACGGTGGAATTACAGAAAACAAGCCTGACGGATGAAGAGGGGAAAGGTGAATTCTGCTTTCTTGTTAACCATAAGAAAACTTTTATATTAGGCACGAACTGGGTTCCCCTTGATTCCCTTCCGTCAAGAGGAAAAGATCGGATTGAACCCTCGTTGAAACTGGTTGAAGACCTGGACTGCAATATGATCCGCTGCTGGGGAGGCGGGTATTATGAAGATGATTATTTATATGAACGCTGTGATGAGCTGGGGATCTTGGTGTGGCAGGATTTTATGCAGGCCTGCGGTCTGTATCCGGAAAACGAGGCATTTCTCAGGAATTTTGAAGACGAAGTGACATGGCAGGTGAGAAGGCTTCGGCAGCATGCCTGTCTGGCGCTTTGGTCCGGCGATAATGAAAATGATATGTCTTATGGATGGCTTACAAATTACAGACTGGATCCGAATCAGAACAGAAATACCAGGCAAATAATACCCCAGGTTTTGCGGATGAACGACTACATAAGGGATTATCTGCCCAGCTCGCCCTATATGGATGAGACTGCCTATCAATTTTCCACTTCCGATTCCTATCTTCCGGAACAGCATTTATGGGGGCCAAGGGATTATTATAAGGGAGATTATTATCGGAATGCACTTGCGCACTTTGCAAGTGAAACCGGGTATCACGGCTGTCCCGCGACAGAGTCAATAAAAAAGTTTATCACACCGGAGGGGCTTTGGCCTTATACGGATAACGGGGAATGGCGGCTTCATGCATCATCTCCTACTATGAAGGAGGACGAGACATACGCCTACAGAATTGAACTGATGGCTAATCAGATAAAAGTTTTGTTTGGGGAAGTTCCCGACAATCTTGAGGATTTTGTCTGTATGAGTCAGATATCCCAGGCAGAAGCCAAAAAGTATTTTATAGAAAGATTCCGTATCGGGAAATGGAGAAGGACAGGAATTATATGGTGGAATGTGATCGACGGCTGTCCGCAGTTTTCCGATGCGGTGGTTGATTACTATTATAATAAAAAAATGGCTTATTACTATATCAAACGTTCTCAGGCCAGGACTGCCTTGATGTTTGATGAACCTGACGGACATACGGCACAGTTATATGGAATAAATGACTGTGATGCGGAGAAGCATGTTCGGTTTAAAGTGACTGACGTTGTATCGGAACGTGTTATATATGAAGGAGAATGCAGGATTCCTGCGGATTCATCTATTGTGATAGCTTCGGTAGATACGGTTGCCTATGATAAGTTTTTCCTTATAGAGTGGATGTGTGACGGAAAAGAGTATAAAAATCATTATACTTTATGGGTGCCTCCGTTTAATAAGGATTTGTATATGGAATGCATCAGAAAAGCAGGACTGTAATCAGAATCACTGATGCTGCTAATCCGGATAAGGAGAACAATCATGGAGAAATATGCAATAGGCGTGGATATAGGAGGAACCAAATGTTCCGTAGTACTCGGAGAAGGACACATACCGGATAACAGCCTGAAAGGATTTATAATAGATAAAATATGCTTTCCTACAGAAGCAGCCAAAGGACCTGCATTTACTATCAGAAATATTATGGATGCTGTTCATGAAATAATGCGGAGAAACCATGTCTTGCCGGAGAATGCCATAGGTTTGGGAATCAGCTGCGGCGGACCGCTGGATCACAGGAAGGGTATCATTATGAATCCTCCGAATCTGTATGGATGGAACGATATCCCTATTGTAAGGCTGATGGAAGAGGAATTCCGTATCAGGACCCTGCTCCAGAATGACGCCAATGCATGTGCACTTGCCGAGTGGAAGTTCGGTGCCGGAAGAGGGTACCGGAATCTGGTTTTTCTTACATGCGGTACAGGTATGGGGGCAGGATTGATACTGGATGGAAGGTTATACAATGGGACAAATGATATGGCCGGGGAAGTGGGGCATATCCGTCTGGAAAAAGAAGGTCCTGTGGGCTTCGGAAAATCCGGTTCCTTTGAAGGCTTCTGCAGCGGAGGCGGAATAGCCCAGATTGCAAAAGCCAAAGCGGTGGAAAAACTGCAGATAGGTATTAAGCCGGCCCTGTGTCCTGAATTGAATGCACTGGAAGGGCTGACGGCTAAAACGGTGGCCCGGGCAGCTGAACAGGGGGATGAGCTGGCATGGGACATCTATAAAACAAGCGGTTATTATCTGGGCATGGGACTTTCTGTCATAATAGACATTCTGAATCCCGAGATTATTGTCCTTGGGAGCATTTACGAACGGAGTGAACATTTGTTACTGCCCAGCCTGAAAAAAGTGATAGAAAAGGAAGCGCTCAAAGCATCACGGGAGGTCTGCAGGATAGTTCCTGCCAGACTGGGGGAACAAATAGGCGATTATGCTGCGTTGTCTGTGGCTTTTGGGAAAAAAGAACAGGAATAAAAAAAGAAAGAATGCCGTCAGTGTACCGGTGGATTATCAGCCGGGCCACTGACGGCATTTTCTGTTTGGATAACAACCTATTGCATCGCCAGCTTTTTATCCGTTTTCGTATAGGCAATGGTGGTTCTGGTAACCGGCGTCTCTTTCAGCCGTTTTTCCAGATTGGTAAAGTCTGACGGGCCAGCCTGCAAGAGGAAGGTGTGGAACCGAAGCCGGGTATAATCCTGCCCCCAAAGCTCTTTTGCTTTTTCCTGCAGAGCCAGTATTTCCAGGTAACCCAGATAATATTTCAGATAGGTCGTTGGCTCCGTCCGGATATAATCGTAAATGGCGTCTGCTGTTTCCGTATCCGAAATGCCGAAGGCGGCGAGGGAACGGTATACGTCCTGGCGGGTCGCGCCGTAATAATGAATGGACAGATCCAGCAGGCAATAAAGGTTTACCTGCAGGTTACGTTCCAGGCAGGCAATATCCACTAATAAGGTGGTGGCATTGGGAGCGCCGTTGGCAAGCAGGACGTCGGACGCATAGCCATAGGCGATGTTTTCCACATAATAGGCCCAGCCTTCCACAAAACCGCCGTAGAACAAGGCACTCCGCACCGGATTGGCAGTCTGGGAATTTTCATAAAGCTGGCTGTATACGGTCTGATATAAGTGGCCCGGGTAGCCCTCGTGGGCCAGGGTGGTATACAGCTCCAGCCCCGGGGAGGTGGAGGAATTGTTGACATAGATGACATTATCTTCCAGATCATCTATAGGCGGGGTGAGGTAAAAGGCCGGGCTTGTGTAGTCCTCCATGGATTCCGCCACTGTTTTGGTGCGGCAGGTGGGAAGGGTGTCCGTAAGAGCGCTGAGCGGGGGAAAGTCGGCCTGGATGCGCTGCTGCAAATCAGTCAGGATTTCCTGGGCATTCTCAAAAGGAAATTCCGGGATAGCACTGAGGGTGATGGAGGTACTTCCTGTTTGTTCCCGATAGGTTTCCACCAGGGCCTGAAGGTTCTGATAACAGCTTTGGAACTGGTCCGAAAGCATGGCCTGTATTTCCTCCGGCGTGCGGAAGCTGCCGGTATTGTGCCGGAGAAGATAGAGGTAGTAGGCCCCGCCGGAGGGCAGTTCACATAAACCTCCCTGATGAGTGCCGCTTCCGGAAAGAAGAAAGATGGCATCTGCCAGGGCCGTATATGCCGGCGCTACCAGTGTGGTCAGGATCCGGTTATTTTCCGCTATGTAGAATTCCATTTCCTCTCCGGTCAGCAGGCCCTCCTGCACAAGGGATTCCGTGCGTTCCTGAAAGGTGGTCTGGAGAAAATGTTCCCCGGAAGAAAGCAGGGCGGGATCCATAATGGCATCGCATTGTTTTACAATGGAATTGGCATCCGACTCCGTCATAAACATACCTGCGTTCGCTTTTTCCTTTTCGTATTGGGCAAGGCTTTCCAGGTATGCGGGGATACTTTCCAGTATTTCCAGATAATCCTCCAAATCCTCCTTCGTCCGGAAGGAATACTCCGCAAGTAGGACGGGAAGCTGTGACTGCATCCCGGAAGATGGCGTGAGCGGTTCTTCATAGTATTCACAGTGCGCGCCCGCCAGTTCATTTTCCAGATAGGGGACAAGGAGGGACCAGGTGTAACGGTCCTGCTTATTCAGTCTTTCCGGATTGATTTCCTGCAGTATGAGAAGCTGGTTTTCCAGGACGGCGGCCGCTTCCTGCCGGGACTGCCTGGAATACAGGGGGAGCGTGGCCGGAGATGGCTTCTGGAGATAGTCTGAAGGATCGGCCAACGTATAGTGCAGGCTGAGGCTATCCTGACGGAAGGATTCTGCAAATAATTCCTCTGTCAGATGGCGGAAGCGGAGGGTATCGTTGTAGAGGTACAAAAAAAGAAACAGCCCTGAAAAAAGAAGAAGGGCCGCGGCGGCAATAATGAGTGGAATGCGTTTTTTCAAAGAACTTATTCCTTGGGGGTTTTTAACAGTTTATGAATCCTCGGGAATATTCATGACAGGGAATCTCGTTCCTTGCGCCTGCAGCAGAAATGTATCTAAAATAAAGTTGTATATATACAACTTTTATTAAATGTATTTTGAAATGTCATTATAATATTGACATGCGTATTTGTTTGGACTATAGTGAAAATAACGGACAGCCTTGCCTGACCTTGTCTTGTTACTCGCGGTACAGGAATAATACAACTTGTAAAAACATAGGTACAACTATGCAGGAAAGGAAGGGCATCCATTCGGACAGGGAGGGATTGTATGGAGAAAAAAGCCAAGTACAGGGAAGTGGCCGACTGGGTGAAGGAAAGGCTGGAAAAGAAAGAACTGTGTCCCGGAGATAAGCTGAATTCCGAAAATGAGCTGAGCGGGCTGTTCGGCTTAAGCAGGCAGACCGTACGACATGCTATCGGTGTCCTGGAGGAAGAAGGGATAGTGGTCAGGAGGCGGGGAAGCGGCACGTATATCAGTGACAGCCGGTCGGCCGCCCTGGAGAATAAGACGAGAGTAGCGGTGGTGACCACCTATGTGGACAGCTATATTTTTCCCAGGACCATACAGGGGATTGAAAACACGTTGTTTGAAAGAGGCTACTCGGTGCAGATAGCGTTTACCAATAACCAGCTGGAACGGGAACGTACCATTCTGGAGGATATAACAGCCAGGGATGATGTGGCAGGAATCATTATGGAAGCTACCAAAAGCGGCCTGCCCAATCCCAATCTCCCTCTGCTGCAGAAGCTGATGGAGCGGAAAATACCGATTTTGTTTATTAACAGTTATTATCCCGGTCTGGCGCTGCCCCATGTCACACTCAATGACAGGCAGGCGGCGGAGATGGCGGTAAAATATCTGATTGACGCCGGACACCGCAAAATCGGCGCTTTGCTGAAATTTGACGACGGCCAGGGCCATCTGCGTTATGCGGGGTATCTGGATGTGTGCAGGAGGGCGGGGATTCCCGCAGGGGATTCCGGAATTGTCTGGCTGGATACAGAGGGGGAACAGCATCTTCATGATTACCGGGAAAGGATTCTCCGGAATTTTAAAGAATGTACCGCTGTTTTCTGTTATAACGACAAAATTGCTTTTCAGCTGGAAGGGCTTCTGAAGGAAGAGGGAATCCGGGTTCCGGAGGATATTTCATTAATCAGCATCGATGACTCGGAGCTGGCGGAGCTGGCGGAGACCAGGCTTACCAGCGTACACCATCCCACCGACAGGCTGGGGGCCAGGGCGGCGGAAAATCTGTTGGCCGCCATGAAAAATAATGCGTTTGACGGAACCTGCGAATTCGTAACGGAACTTGTGGAAAGAGACTCCGTCAGGCGTCTGAAGCGGCAGTAAGGAACTGTGAAGGTACTGGACAGTTACCACATATAAATAAATCAAACTTCGTAGTTGCCGAATGGCCTTCCGCCGGCTGTCTGCGTGGCGTTCCCGGGACTGAAAAGGAATTTTCGCAGGTGCCTTTCAGGCTATGGAGATGAGACCAGTCAATCGTGTCAGACTCATCTGACACAATTGACGTCCCTGGGCTCATCGGAATGTCCAGTCTGACGGACCTGCGAAAATCCTTTTCAGTCCCGGGAACGCCACGCAGACAGCCGGCGGAAGGCCATTCGGCAACTACGAAGTTTGATTAAAAATTTTTATTCAGGAGGAAAAACGAAATGAAAACAGGAAGAGACTACAAATTCTGGTTTTGTACAGGTTCCCAGGACCTGTATGGGGACGAATGCCTGAGAAAGGTGGCAGAGCATTCCGCCAAAATCGTAGAAGGGCTGAACGCATCCGGCAGGCTTCCCTTTGAAGTGGTTCTGAAACCCACTTTAATCGATCCGGCTACCATCAGAAGAACCCTTAACGAGGCAAATGAAGACGGCGGATGTGCAGGGGTTATCACCTGGATGCATACCTTCTCCCCCGCAAAAATGTGGATTCTGGGACTGAAGGAATACCGCAAGCCGCTGTGCCATCTGCATACCCAGTTCAATGAGGAAATCCCTTATGATACCATTGATATGGATTTCATGAACGAGAACCAGTCTGCCCACGGCGACAGGGAATTCGGCCATATGGTGAGCCGTATGGGAATAGAGCGTAAAATTATTGTGGGACATTGGGCAAATGCCGGGGTACAGGATAAAATAGGAAGCTGGATGAGAACGGCAATCGGCATCATGGAATCTTCCCATATCAGGGTATGCCGTATCGGGGACAACATGAACAATGTTGCCGTAACCGAAGGGGATAAGGTAGAAGCGGAAGTTAAATTCGGATGGGAGATCGATCATTACTGCGTAAATGATGCGGTGGAATATGTGAATGCGGTTTCCGAAGGGGATGTAAACGCCCTTGTGGAAGAGTATTACAGCAAATATCAGATCTTACCGGAAGGCAGGGATCCGGAAGAATTCCGCGCCCATGTGGCGGCCCAGGCCAAAATAGAGATCGGCCTTGAGAAATTCCTGGAGGACGGGGATTATCACGCAATTGTTACCCACTTCGGCATGCTGGGCGGACTGCAGCAGCTTCCCGGCCTGGCTATCCAGAGACTGATGGAAAAGGGCTACGGCTTCGGCGGAGAAGGGGACTGGAAAACGGCGGCAATGGTGCGTCTGATGAAAATTATGGCGGCTGGTGTGCCCGACGCCAAAGGAACCTCTTTCATGGAAGACTATACATATAATCTGGTACCGGGAAAAGAAGGCATTCTGCAGGCCCATATGCTTGAGGTCTGCCCTACCATAGCGGAGGGGCCTATATCCATTAAAGTGCAGCCCCTGTCCATGGGCAACAGAGAGGATCCTGCCCGTCTGGTATTCACCTCCAAGACAGGGCCTGCAGTAGCAACCTCCCTGGTCGATCTGGGCAACCGTTTCCGCCTGATCATCAATGCGGTTGACTGTAAGAAGTGTGAAAAGGAAATGCCGAAGCTTCCCGTCGCCACGGCATTCTGGACTCCCCAGCCCAGCCTTGAGATTGGGGCCGAGGCCTGGATTCTGGCAGGAGGCGCCCACCACACCGCATTTTCCTATGATCTGACTGTTGACCAGATGGTTGACTGGGCGGCCGCCATGGGAATTGAAAGCGTGGTAATCGATAAAGATACCACGATCCGCAGCTTTAAAAATGAACTGAAATGGAATTCTGTATATTACAGATAAGGAGGTTTTTATTATGGGTATGACAGAAATAAAAAACGCAATTATTAATGGAAATACAGCTTTGGGGATTGAGTTCGGCTCAACCAGGATTAAGGCTGTGCTGGTAGGGGAGGATAACACTCCCATCGCGGCAGGGAACCATGAATGGGAAAACCGCTATGAAAATAATATCTGGACCTATAGCCTGGAAGATATTTGGAATGGGCTGCAGGACAGCTACCGGAAGATGGCAGAAGACGTACAGGACAAATACGGCGTTGCTCTGACGAAGGTGGGTGCACTTGGCTTCAGTGCTATGATGCATGGATATATGGCTTTCAATAAAGAGGAAGAGCTGATGGTGCCCTTCCGTACCTGGAGAAATACCATTACGGAAGAAGCATCCGTGAAGCTGACGGAGCTGTTTTCTTTTAACATCCCCCAGAGATGGAGCATTGCCCATCTGTATCAGGCGATCCTGAATAAGGAGGAGCATGTTAAGGATATTGATTTCCTGACAACGCTGGAGGGTTATGTGCACTGGAAGCTGACCGGCAGAAAGGTGCTGGGTATCGGAGAGGCAGCAGGAATGATGCCTGTGGATGCGGCAACCAGGCAGTACAGCGGCAGGATGGTGAAGGCTTTTGACGAGCTTGTTGCACCGGAAGGATTTTCCTGGAAGCTTCTGGATATTCTCCCGGAAATCCTGGTGGCCGGAGAGAATGCGGGCTGCCTGACGGAAGAAGGCGCACAGCTTCTGGATACCACAGGGCAGCTGCAGGCAGGCATACCCGTATGCCCTCCGGAAGGAGATGCGGGAACGGGTATGGTGGCTACCAACAGCGTGGCGAAGCGTACCGGCAATGTATCCGCGGGAACCAGTGTATTTGCTATGGTAGTCCTGGAAAAAGAACTGGCGGAGGTGCACCCCGAAATCGATATGGTAATGACTCCTGACGGAAGCGCCGTAGCCATGGTCCACTGCAATAACTGTACCTCGGATTTGAATGCGTGGATAGACCTGTTTGAAGAGTTTACCCAGGCGTTTGGCATGAAGGTGGATAAGAACGACCTGTACGGCACCCTCTACCGCAAAGCTCTGGAGGGGGATCCGGACTGCGGAGGCCTGCTGGCTTACAACTATTTCTCCGGAGAACATATCACGGGCTTTGAGGAAGGCCGCCCTCTGTTTGTAAGAAACCCGGAAAGCAGCTTCACCCTGGCAAACTTCATGCGTGCGCATCTGTTTACCGCACTCGGTGCGCTGAAAACCGGTCTGGATATCCTTTTGAAGGAAGAAAAGGTACAGATAGATAAGCTGCTGGGCCACGGGGGACTGTTTAAGACCAAAGAAGTGGGACAAAAGCTGCTGGCAGCAGCTGTGAATGCCCCTGTTTCCGTCATGGAAACCGCAGGTGAGGGCGGCGCATGGGGAATCGCCCTTCTTGCCTCCTATATGAAGGATAAAAAGGCGGATGAGTCCCTGGCCCAGTTCCTGGAAAACAGGGTGTTTGCAGGAAATACCGGTGTAAAAATAGATCCCGATACAAGGGATGTGGAAGGCTTCAACAAGTTTGTGGAGCGCTATACCAAAGGGCTGCCAATTGAAAAGGCAGCCGTGGAAAATCTGATTTAAGCTTACACCAGAGGCGCCTTCCCGTGGGAGGGCGCCTGTGTGAGGAAAAAACATCGTGCAAAACGGACAGGAGGATCGAATATGTTAGAAGAACTGAAAAAAAGAGTATATGAGGCCAATATGCTTCTTCCCCGGTACGGCCTGGTTACTTTTACCTGGGGAAATGTGAGTGAAATCGACAGGGAAAGCGGCCTTTTTGCCATCAAACCCAGCGGTGTGGACTATGACAGCCTCACCCCGGAGGATATGGTGATTGTGGATCTGAACGGGAATAAAGTGGAAGGAAAATATAACCCCTCTTCCGATACGGCGACCCATGTGGAGCTGTACAAGGCATTTCCTGAAATAGGAGGGATTGTACATACCCACTCTTCCTATGCCACCAGCTGGGCACAGGCGGGAAGGAGCATTCCCTGCTATGGAACCACCCATGCCGATTATATCTACGGAGAGGTTCCCTGCCTGCGCTGCCTGACCAAAGAAGAGATTGAAGATGCCTACGAGGAAAATACCGGCCATCTCATCGTCAATGAATTCAAAGCCATGGGAAAAGACGTAAAAGCGGTTCCCGCCGTACTCTGCAAAAACCACGGACCCTTCTCCTGGGGCAAGGATGCCCATGAGGCCGTACACAACGCAGTCGTGCTGGAAGAAGTAGCCAAAATGGCCTACCGCGCCGAAACCATCAACGTAAATATCCAGCCCGCCCCCCAGGAACTCCAGGACAAACATTACTTCAGAAAACACGGAGCCGACGCTTACTATGGACAAAACGGGGGTAAATAGGGTATTATATTCGTGACCAGGCAGAACCGGACAGGCTCAGAAGGCCTGGGATGGGCAAACATGGATACGCCCCACATCCATGCTTGCCCATCCCAGACCTTCTGAACCTGCCCGGCGAGCGAAGCGACCGAAAGACCGGAGGTCTTGAGGTTCTGCCGTCCGGCTGTCACCACCCCGACACCCCGGCCCATCACCTCCCTACCTCTTTTCCGCCGGCGCTCTGGTTACCACCCCACCCCAACCAACTTAAATTTATGGAGGAAAAACATTCATGGATAATCTTGAACTCGCAAAAATGGCGAACGAGATCCGCAAAGGCATTGTAACTGCCGTTCACAGTGCCAAAGCCGGCCATCCCGGCGGATCCCTTTCCGCAGCAGATATTTTCACTTATCTCTACTTCGAAGAAATGAACATCGACCCGGAGAACCCCGACAAACCGGAAAGAGACCGCTTTGTCCTTTCCAAAGGCCATACCGCGCCGGGACTCTACTCCACCCTCGCCCACAGAGGGTTCTTCCCCGTGGAAGATCTCACCACCCTGCGTAAGCTGGGATCCTATCTGCAGGGACATCCCTGCATGCAGCACATCCCCGGCGTGGATATGTCCACCGGTTCCCTGGGACAGGGTATTTCCGCAGCCGTAGGCATGGCTCTCGGCGGAAAGCTGGATAACAGGGACTACCGTGTATACACCCTTCTGGGAGACGGTGAAATCGAAGAAGGCCAGGTGTGGGAAGCGGCCATGTTCGCAGGCTTCCATAAGCTGGACAACCTGGTAGTGGTAGTTGACAATAACGGCCTCCAGATTGACGGCCCCGTTGATCAGGTATGCTCCCCCTACCCTATCGACAAGAAATTCGAAGCATTCAATTTCCATGTAATCAACGTGGATGCCCATGATTTTGATGCTATCCGTGCGGCATTCCGGGAAGCAAAAGAAACCAAAGGCATGCCCACCGCAATCGTTGCCCACAGCCTGAAAGGAAAGGGCGTTTCCTTCATGGAAGGAAATGTGGCATGGCACGGTACCGCGCCCAACGATGAGCAGTATGCAGTGGCAATGGCAGATTTGGAGAAAGTAGGTGAAGCATTATGTCAGAAGTAAATAACAAACCGGTTCAGAAAATAGCAACCAGAGAAGCTTACGGAAAGGCACTTGCTGAATTCGGTGCACAGTATCCGGACCTGGTGGTCCTGGATGCGGATTTGGCAAATGCCACCAAAACGAACACCTTCCAGAAAGCATTTCCCGAACGCCACATCGACTGCGGAATCGCCGAATGTGACATGATGGGCATCGCAGCCGGGCTTTCCACTGTGGGAAAAATCCCTTTTGCCAGTTCCTTCGCCATGTTTGCAGCCGGACGTGCCTACGAGCAGGTACGTAATTCCATCGGCTATCCGCACCTGAATGTAAAGATCGGTGCGACCCATGCCGGTATCACCGTAGGGGAAGACGGCGCATCCCACCAGTGTCTGGAAGATATCGCCCTCATGCGTGTCATTCCCGGAATGGTGGTAATCAATCCCTGTGACGCTGTGGAAGCAAGGGCAGCAGTACAGGCAGCCATCGAATATACAGGACCCGTATACCTTCGTTTCGGCCGTGCCGCCGTACCGGTAATCAATGACAACGACGGCTATCAGTTTGAAATCGGCAAAGGGGTCCTTCTCCGCGAAGGAAGCGACGTTACTATCGTAGCGACCGGCATCTGTGTGCCCGAAGCTCTTCAGGCGGCTGAAAAGCTTGCTGCCGACGGCATCAGCGCCGAAGTGATCAATATCCATACCATCAAGCCCCTGGATGAAGAGCTTATCATCAAATCCGCGAAAAAGACCGGAAAAGTAGTGACAGCGGAAGAGCATTCCATCATCGGCGGGCTCGGCGGCGCCGTGAGCGAAGTGCTTTCCGAAAAAGCGCCCACGCCGGTATGCCGTATCGGAATGAACGACATCTTTGGGGAATCCGGATCCGCAGGCGCATTGGTAGCTAAATACGGTTTGGATGCAGACGGAATTTATGCAAAAGTAAAAGCGTTTGCAAAATAAACCCGCAAAGGTATGCCGGCCCGTACAGGGCCGGCAGTACTTCGCATAAGGAATAGAAAAAATTATGAATATATTATCACCATCCATTCTGGCGGCCGACTGTGCCAGGCTGGGAGAAGAAATCAGCCTGGTGGAGGCGGCGGGAGCCGGATATCTGCATATAGATGTTATGGACGGCATGTTTGTGCCTTCCCTTTCCTTTGGCATGTGCGTGGTTTCCTCTCTGCGGAAAGTGACGGACATGGTATTTGATGTCCACCTCATGGTGGAAGAGCCCATCCGCTATATTGCGGATTTTGCCAAGAGCGGATCGGATATCATTACCGTTCATCTGGAAGCCTGCAGTGATGTGGAGGAAACGCTGGACTGGATCCACAGCCTGGGACGTAAAGCCGGACTTTCCATCAAACCGTCCACGCCTGTTTCCGCTGTGGAAAAATACCTGGATAAAATCGACCTGCTGCTGGTTATGACCGTGGAACCCGGCTTCGGGGGCCAGAAATATATCCCTGCCTCTACAGAAAGAATCCGGGAGGCACGCCGGCTTATTGATGCAAGACAGGCGTGTGTGGATATCGAGGTAGACGGCGGAATCACCGTGGACAACGTACGTATGGTCCTGGATGCCGGTGCCAATATCATCGTGGCTGGATCCGCTGTTTTCAACGGAAACAGCACGGAAAACGTTACGAATATGATGGAAATCCTGGCTTCCTGCCCGAATGGAAAAGAAAAGTAAAAAGAATGGCTGCGGCCATTCTTTTCTTCAAATACACGATTGCGCCTGACGCGCGGAAGGAAGCGCTTATGAAAATCCTGGTAACCCCTCCCTTCACGGAGGAACAAAAAAAGCAGATACTTTCTGCCGCAGCAGATCCCCGCGATCTGCAATTCTGTTTAAAAAAAGATATCACTCCCGCTCTTTTAAAAGAAGCGGAGGTTATCCTCGGTAATCTGGAAAACCCGGATCAACTGCAATATGCAGAACATCTCCAATGGATCCAGCTGAATAATGCAGGGACGGAAGGTTACTGCATTCCGGGCAGGCTGCCTGAAACGTCAGTGCTTACCAATGCCACCGGCGCATACGGACTGGCGATATCCGAGCATATGCTGGCTTGCCTGTTCCTGCTGCGTAAAAAACTGGATTTGTATTATGTTAACCAGCTTCAATGCCGCTGGAAGAGCGAAGGCCATGTGGGTGTCATTCAGGGAACAACGGCCCTTATTATCGGCCTGGGGGATATCGGTACCGCCTTCGCTGCCAAAATGAAAGCCCTGGGCTGCCATACCATAGGGATTAAGCGCCGTGTGGGGGAAAAGCCGTCCTGTGTGGATGAACTGTATGGAATGGAGGCGCTGGACAGCCTTCTGCCCGGAGCTGACGTAGTGGCCATGAGCCTTCCGGGCAACCCGTCCACCTACCATATCCTGAACAGGGAGCGTATCGCTCTGCTTTCCCCAGGGACAATTGTTTTGAATGCAGGCCGGGGGACTGCTATAGATACGGATGCCCTCTGCGAGGCGCTGTATGCCGGTAAAATCGCAGGGGCTGCCCTGGATGTAACGGATCCCGAACCGCTTCCCGCCGATCACCCTCTGTGGAAAGCACCGGGGGCAGTCATAACGCCCCATATTTCAGGGGGCTATGCGCTGCCTGAGACGCTGCAGAAGATAGCGGAAATTTTTGCGGAGAACCTGAAGCGTTACCAGTCAGGCGAACCGCTGATGAATGTTGTGGATCCGGAAACCGGATATTCTTCCGGAAAATAAAAAAAACAGTTATTTTTATAGGTATTTCATCCGATGATTAATAATAAATACGTCTCTGCAATTCGGGCGCATCAGCTGTCCGGGAATAAGCGGAACGCGGAGAAACAGAGTAAAGGGATGGGATGAAAAAATGGATGGAGAATCAAAAAAACAATACTTATTGTAGATGATGTGGAAATGAACTGCAAGATGCTGTCCGTGATTCTGTCGGAGAAATACCATACACTGGAAGCGGACAACGGAAAAACAGCAATGGAAGTCCTGGAGGAAGCACAGGAACCGGTTTCCCTGATTTTGCTGGATATCATTATGCCGGTAATGGATGGCTTCCAGTTTTTGAAATGGATTCAGTCCGCCGAAGCGTACCGGAATATCCCCATCATTTTTGTCACCTCTGAAACCTATGAGGAAAATATTCTGGGCGGTATTAAAATGGGCGTGCGGGATGTCATAGCAAAGCCGTATAATCCCGAGCTGGTACTGAAAAGAGTGGATAACCTGATTTTGCTTTCGGAGCATGCGGAGGGGAATGAGAAGAATCCGATACCCCGTGGAGGGGAAGCCGCACCCCAGCGGCCGTTGTCCAATACGGCACTTATTGTGGATGATATCGGTATTAACAGGGCTATTATTAAGAATGCCCTGACCGAAGAATACAAATCGCTGGAGGCAGCAAACGGAAAAGAGGCACTGGAGATTCTGGAAAAACAGGGAGATAAAATTGCGGTGGTGCTTCTGGATATTATTATGCCTGTAATGGATGGTTATGTATTTATGCAGGAAGCAAAACGCCAGCATCTTCTGAAAAACATACCGGTAATCGCCATTACATCGGAGGACTCCCCGTTGAAGCTGGACAGGCTCATGAATCTTGGCATCTGCGAAATCATACAAAAGCCTTTTACACCTTCTGTGATAAAAAACCGGATTGATTATATGGTAAAGCTGCAAAGTTGCACCAAATAAAGCATCTGCTTACCGGGAACCGGTTAACATACGGGACTATATGCCTGCCTTGTAAAGCTCCTGAAAATACAGATTGTGCTGCATAAGTTCCTGAAAGCTTCCATCTCCCTCAATATTGCCGTTTTTCAATAGAATTATCCGGTCGAAGGCCCGGATGGAATTTAGCCGGTGGGCGATGGCGATGATGTTTTTTCCGGCCGCCAGGGAGAGCACTTCATTCATGACCAGTTCCTCCGTTACATTATCCATGGCCGAGGTTGCTTCATCCAGGATAATGAGCCGGGAGGAAGAAAACCACAGCCTTGCAAGGGCCAGCCGCTGCCTTTCACCTCCGGACAGCTTGATGCCCTTTTCTCCCAGCTGGGTATCCAGGCCGTCGGGCAGGGCGTCGAACCACTCCTGGAGTTGTACTTTTTGTAACACACGGACGGCGCCATCGTCAGGAACGGAGGCATCGAAAAGCAGGTTTTCCCGGAGGGTACCGTCAAAAACAGGGCTTTCCTGGGGAATATAGGTAATATGTCTGTAATAGCTGTCCAGGTTAAGCCCGTTCAGATTGTGTCCATCCAGAAGGATGGCTCCGTCCTCTGCTTTAAGAAGGCCCGCTATCAGTTTGATAAGAGTGGATTTTCCTGACCCGCTGTTCCCCGCCAGAGCCACTTTCTCGCCGGGGGCGATGGACAGGGATACCTGACGGAGCACCGGATTGCCGTTATAAGAAAAGGCGGCCTGCAGGATGGTTATTTCCCCACGAAAATCCGGCAGCTCTGTACCTGCAAGAAGCCGGTCCTCTTCCGGCAGATCAAGAAACGAGGTATAGCGTTTGAAGGAGGCGGAGTCCAGGCGGAACTGGACGAATAATACATTAAATATCGCAATCGGCGTGTAAGCGTTATCCACCAGGGTGAGCAGAGCCACAACAGAACCGATGGAAATGGAACGGGTATGCCAGGCATACAGCAGCAGAGCGCCTTTTATCAGGGTGATGAGGATTGCAAATGCAGCAAAAAAAGCTTCGTGGATAAATGAAATCCCTATTTTTGATCGGACGATCTGATCCCGTGCCTTTTCCGCCTTCCGGATCTCCGCCGGAAATTTCCGGTTCAGGCGGAATACCACCATTTCCATAAACCCACGGGTGAGAAAATGATTGAGCAGTTCTTCGTTATCAAGAACTCTTTCCTTCATACGGTATAAAAGCTTCAGCAGGATATTGGTAATAAGAAAAACAAGGAGATAGCCAAGGGCCACGGTACCGGCTATGACCCTGTTGAGCCTGTAGATAAAAAACATGCTGAATAAGGCGGAGGGAAGCAGGTTTTGCACAATTTCAAACCAGAACTGGCACAAGATGCTTTTTCCTGCCAGGGCACCGTTTTCCACGCGCTGTATCAGCTTTCCCGTCCCCATGGACTGATAAGCCAGGTAATCGATACGGCTTGTTTTATGCAGGGCGAGAAGCTTTAAATCCAGAAAGATGCCGTTATTCAGTTTCTGCATGGGGTATTCATCCAGATAACTGCACACACAGTGCAGCAGAAGAAGCCCTGCGTATAATAAGATATAAAGCAGGGACAGTGTTCCGTCCGTAAATTTATCAATGACCTTCTGGAAGAAGCTGATGCTGTAGTTGGACAGAAAAGACAGCCCAATCCCCAGGCTTATGTAGATGCTGATCCAGAGCTTGTTTTTTCTGACAATATTTTTTAGATAATTCATATCTGTACTCCTTTGGCAAATGGTTAAATGGCTGCGTTAAAGTCAGTACAGCTATGCCCGTCAGCCGGAACGGATACTCAGTACAATCAGCCGACAGCTTACATAAACTGTACTGAGCTTCTACCTCGTTTCTGTCTCATAAGAGCCCACCTCCTTACAATGCACTGCCCTTTTTGGCAGTGCATCCGGCAATTCATGATGAAATTCCCCGCCGGCCTCTGCAGGCGGGCGGGGAACTTACAGAACAAACATATAATAACCGCATTAATCCCGTTTTACAACCGCAGCACAACCCATGCCGCCTCCCACACACAAAGTGGCCAGGCCGGTCTTTACATCGCGTTTCTGCATTTCATGGAGAAGCGTAACCAGGATGCGGCAGCCGGAGCATCCTACGGGATGTCCCAGGGCAATGGCACCGCCGTTTACGTTCAGTTTATCAAGGTCGAAGCCCAGATCATGTCCCACGGCCACAGACTGGGCGGCAAAAGCTTCATTAGCTTCTATTAAGTCAAAATCATCCATGTCCATACCGGTTTTCTTCAGAACCTTCCGGGTAGCCGCCACAGGGCCGATACCCATAATAGAAGGATCCACGCCGGCCAGCTCCCCGGCGATCCAGGTCGCCATAGGCGTGATGCCAAGCTCCTTCGCTTTTTCTTCACTCATGACAACGATAGCGGCAGCGCCGTCATTAATGCCGGAGGCGTTGCCTGCGGTTACCATACCGCCATCTTTTTTGAAAGCCGGTTTTAATTTGGCAAGGCCTTCGCTGGTAACCCCTTTTCTGGGGCCTTCATCTGTATCCACTATTATGGAGCCCTTTTTGGTCTTTACCTCCACCGGAACGATTTCTTCCCGGAAACGTCCTTCATCCATGGCGGCTTCACATTTTTGCTGGCTGTTTGCCGCAAAATCATCCAGCTGCTCTCTGGTCAGTCCCCATTGCTCACAAATGTTTTCAGCCGTCATGCCCATATGATAACCGTGGAACGCATCGGTGAGGGCATCCTTCAGCAAAGAATCCTCAAGCGGGGCATTGCCCATACGATAGCCGTACCGGCCCTGCTGAACCAGATAGGGAGCGCGGGACATATTTTCCGTACCGCCTGCAATAATAATGTCCGCGTCTCCGCAGGCAATCAGCTTGGCCGCCAGATTGACGCAATGAAGCCCGGACCCGCATAATACATTAATTGTGGTAGCCGGAACCTCTACCGGAATACCTGCGTTAACAGCGGCCTGTCTTGCCACATTCTGCCCCTGCCCTGCCTGGATAACACAGCCCATATATACTTCGTCAACCATATCCGGAGTGATTCCGGCCCTGCCCATTGCCTCTTTAATAACGATGGTTCCGAGATCTGCTGCGGGAACGGTGGAAAGCGCGCCGCCCATAACGCCGATTGCGGTCCTGCAGCCGCCGGCTAATACTACCTTTCTGCTCATATATCCTCCATTCAGCCATTATCTGGCATTTTGTGTTTGTATGAATGTATTTTAGCACGGGGCCATAAGAAAAACAAGGCACACAGAGGGCGGGGTAAACGCCAGTTACTGTCCGCTCAGTACTGTGCATTTACTGCACCGTACGTGAGAAAATGATACAAGAGTGCATAAACACAACGCCGAAGGAATCATTTATTTATGTGGTAAAACCTTTATAACAAGTGTAAAATAGGAGTATAACCACATAGTTACAGGAAGCAGCGGGAGGGGATGCATCATGGAGAAAATCAGCCGTAAAAACTGGATCTTGATCTGGGTACTTGGAATGACCGGGCAAATCTGCTGGAACATTGAGAATTCCTGGTTCAATACGTTTGTATATGACAAAATTGCGCCGGAGCCGGCTATTGTATCCTGGATGGTGGGAGTGAGCGCCGCGGTTTCCACCTTCTGTACCTTTCTGGTGGGAACCTGGGGGGATCGCAGGGGAAAAAGAAAGCCTTTTATCTGCTGGGGGTATATATTGTGGGGGATTTTTACCTTTCTCTTCGGGGCTACGGAGAGGATTCCCAAAAACCCGCTGTTTATCGCGGCTGCCTGTGTGGTGCTGGCGGATGCGGTGATGAGCTTTTTCGGTTCCGTTGGAAATGACGGGGGATTTGGCCCGTGGACGACGGATATTTCCAATGAAAACAACCGGGGGAAGCTGGGAGGCGCGCTGGCGGTTATGCCTGTATTCGCCACCATATTCGGTGCGGTGGTATCCGGAATTATCATTGAGAGCATAGATTTTTTCGCTTTTTTCGGCCTTATGGGAGGACTGGTGGCGGCAGTGGGGCTTTTTGGCCTGTTTACGCTGGAGGATGCGCCGGGCCTGCGTCCCAAACGGGATGAAAAGGGATTCCGGCATCAGTTCCTGACGGTTTTTAACTGGAATACGGTGCGGGAAAATAAAGAGCTTTTCTGGGTGTTTCTGGTGATGACCGTATATTTTATCGGTTTTAATGTTTATTTTCCCTATATCACGATCTATTTTGTGAATTATCTGGGGTATGGATATGGGATGACGGGGATTATTCAGGGCGTGGGCCTGCTGGCGGCAGCGGTTATGACGATCCCTGCCGCCCGGTTCATTGACAGGGGGAAAACGCCTCAGGTGATACTGGCGGCCCTCCTGTGCAATACCGCAGGGCTGCTTCTGGTCAGCCTTTCCCAAAGTCTTGCGGTTCTGCTCATCGGTGTGTTCGGGGCCGGAATCGGATATATCCTGGTGCTGCAGGCGCTTACCGCCTGGATGAAGAATCTGTATCCGGAGGATCAGCGGGGGCAGTTTGAGGGAATCAAACAGATTTTCTTTGTCTGTGTGCCCATGATTATAGGGCCGGCCATTGCCACACAGGTGATTAACCGCCTGGGAGTGGAGATGGAGGTAAGCGGTTCGGTGGGAATGGTGCCCGGTCCCAGCCTGTTCCTGGTTTCGGCGGTACTCACGCTGTTTACCCTGATTCCTTTGGCGGCGGCAGGGAAAAGAAATAAGCAGAGGCTCTTAAGATAGCGGAATACAGGAAGGGCCGTCTGAACTGTTAGTGCAGTATGAAAAGGGGATGAATATGGAAAAAGAACTATTGAAAGAAGGGCCGGTACTGGACGGGAAGGGACGCCCCATACCGGGATATTCCAGAAAAAGTACGCTGGTGTATGACAGGAAGGCGATTAAGGCCCCGCCGTGGAGAATCAAGGAATGGGACTTTTATCAGATTTCCAATGACAGGCTGTGCCTGCAGTTCACTATCGGCCATGCCGCCTATGCGGGGCAGGTGAGCATGATGCTGTTTGATTTTGCAAAGGGGGAAAAGCTGCTGGATCAGAGTAAAATCCTGGCTCTGCCCTTCGGTTCCCTTCATATGCCGGAAAATGCGGAAAAGGATAACACCCTTCTCTACAAGAAGGACGGCGTGTACATGCGTTTTGAGACGGTGAACCAGAAACGGCTCCTGACCTGCCGCTGGGAGGATACGGAGGTAAAAATCCGTCTGGAACGCAGGAATCCCAATTCCCTAGTGATCAATCTGCCCTTTGACGAATATGCCCATGCCTTTTATTATAATCATAAAATAAACTGCATGACGGCGGAAGGGTATGTAAAAGCCAAAGGCAGGGAATGGAAGTTTGACAAAAAGAGTTCCTTCGGTATTCTGGACTGGGGCAGAGGTGTGTGGCCCTTTCATAATGAATGGTACTGGAGCAACGGCAGCGGCTGGCTGGATGGGGAAATGTTCGGTTTTAATCTTGGCTGTGGCTTCGGAAATACGGATACTGCCAGTGAAAATATGCTTTTTTATAAAGGAAAGGCCCATAAGCTGGGGAAAGTGGATTTCAAACTGGGAAAGGAATATATGGATCCCTGGCATCTGAAGGACCGGGAGGGACGGCTGGATCTGACATTGACGCCCTGTTATGACAGGACGACCCGTATCAAGCTGCTCTGGGTGAACAATTGCTGTCATCAGATGTTCGGGAAATTTACAGGGAAAGCGGTGCTGGATGACGGAACGTGTCTGGAGGTAAAGGATGTTGTGTCTTTTGCCGAACACGCGGTAAATAATTGGTAATAATACGGTAATACTATGTTGCAAGTGCCGGGTGCAGATAAAAAAGTTTGGCGTCCCGCGGCCCTGCTTCCCTGTGCGGCCTGCTGCCCTGCGAGGATTCCTGGAAGGGGCGTTATAAGCACGCCGGTCCTTAGGCTGCGTCCTTTGCAGCCTTAGTACCGCTGCGTGATTATCCGAGCGGAAGCGTCCCCTGGAAGGAACCTCGCAGGGCAGCAGGCCGCACAGGGAAACAGGGCCGCGGGACGCCAAACTTTTTTATCTGCACCCGCAAGTGCCGGCCGGTTTGACAACCGGGGGGGATTGTGATAATCTGAAGTTTATACAGAAAGCAAGGATGAAGAAAGTACATCCGGGAAAGCTTTACAGAGAGGTTCCCCGGGCGGACAGCAGGCTGCTGCCGCCGCAGGCTGAGAGGGAGCGGGCGGATACGGATGGAAAATGGCTTCGGAGCAGCGCACCGAACCGCCGGGATACCGGGGGCAAGGCTGCGACAGGCGCCGCCTGTTACAGCGGCAGGGTATTGAAGGGGCAGGATACTGTTTCGGATGTACCTGCAAAGGCTCTGTTCGTGAGAACCGGGTAAAAAGAAGTGGTACCACGGGCGTAAGGCTCGTCTTCTTATTTTTAACAAAAGCTTAAAAATAAGAAGGCGGGCTTTTGTTAACGGGATTAATCAGGGAAAAGCAGGAAAGGAGCATTTTGACAAATGAGCAAAGGAAAGTATTATATTACAACCGCCATTGCCTATACCTCCGGCAAGCCCCATATCGGGAATACCTATGAGGCGGTTCTGGCGGACAGCATCGCCCGGTTTAAAAGAAAAGACGGCTATGAGGTTTTCTTTCAGACCGGAACGGACGAGCATGGACAGAAAATTGAATTAAAAGCCCAGGATGCCGGCGTAACCCCCCAGGAATATGTGGACAGGGTAGCCGGTGAAGTAAAGGGGCTGTGGGATCTGATGGGTACCTCGTATGATAAGTTTATCCGTACCACGGATGGGGATCATGTGAAACAGGTACAGAAGATTTTCAAGCGCCTGTATGACCAGGGAGATATATATAAGGGACATTATGAGGGCCTTTATTGTACGCCCTGTGAATCCTTCTGGACGGAGTCCCAGCTGGTGGACGGGAAATGCCCCGACTGCGGACGGGAAGTAAAGCCTGCCCAGGAAGAAGCCTATTTCTTTAAGATGAGCAAGTATGCGGACAGGCTCATTGCGCATATCAATGAGCATCCGGAGTTTATCCAGCCCGTATCCCGCAAAAATGAAATGATGAACAATTTCCTTCTTCCGGGGCTTCAGGATCTGTGTGTGTCCAGGACCTCCTTTACATGGGGAATCCCGGTGGATTTCGATGAAAGGCATGTGGTATATGTATGGCTGGATGCGCTGACCAACTATATCACCGGGATCGGCTACGATGCGGACGGAAAGCACAGCGGCCAGTACAGGAAACTCTGGCCCGCGGATCTGCACCTGATCGGAAAGGATATTATCCGGTTCCATACCATTTACTGGCCTATTTTCCTGATGGCGCTGGGCGAGCCGCTGCCGAAGCAGGTATTCGGCCATCCCTGGCTTCTGCAGGGGGACGGCAAAATGAGCAAATCCAAAGGGAATGTGATGTATGCCGACGATCTGGTTGCTTTCTTCGGTGTGGATGCAGTGCGCTATTTCGTACTGCATGAAATGCCTTTTGAAAATGACGGCGTAATCAGCTGGGAACTGATTGTGGAACGCATTAATTCCGACCTTGCCAATACCCTGGGAAATCTGGTAAACCGTACGATTTCCATGAGCAATAAGTATTTTGACGGCATTGTGGAGGACAAGGGAGCGGCGGAGGATGTAGACGCGGATCTCAAGGCTGTCGTAACCGGGACCTATACAAAGGTATGTGCGAAAATGGAAGATCTGCGTGTGGCGGATGCCATGACAGAGATTTTCTCCCTGTTCAAGCGCTGCAACAAATATATTGATGAAACACAACCCTGGGTGCTGGCAAAGGATGAGGCAAAGAAGGATCGCCTGTCCACGGTTCTGTATAATCTGGTGGAGGGCATTACAATCGGCGCTTCCCTTCTGGAACCCTTTATGCCTGAAACCTCAGCCAAAATAGCCGCACAGCTGCAGACGACGCTTCCCGCTTTTGAAGAATGCACTTCATTCGGTCATTTTCCCGGAGGCAATAAGGTGACCGACAAGCCGGAAATCCTGTTTGCGAGGCTGGATGCCAAAGAAGTGGTGGAGAAAGCCGAAACTATGTTTGCGTCCCGGAAGGCGGCGGAAGAAGGAACCGGGGATGAAGCAGGGGAAGCAGCGCCCGGGGTTATTGATATCCCGCAGAAGCCGGAAATCACCTATGATGATTTTGCGCAGCTGCAGTTCCAGGTAGGAGAAATCATTGCCTGCGAGGAGGTTAAAAAATCCAAGAAGCTGCTCTGCTCCCAGGTGCGTGTGGGAAGCCAGGTAAAACAAATCGTATCCGGCATCAAAGCCCATTACAGCGCGGAAGAGATGGTGGGTAAGAAGGTGATGGTACTTGTGAACTTAAAACCTGCGAAGCTGGCCGGTATTGTATCGGAAGGCATGCTTCTGTGTGCGGAGGATGCCGAAGGGAACCTTGCCCTAGTGATTCCCGAAAAGGAAATGCCGGCGGGCGCGGAGATTTGCTGATACCCGGATGCCGGCGGGGCGGGCGTCTGCCCGCCTCATGAGAGGACAGACGGGAAAGGAGGGGATGCCAATGAAGAAAAAGGATTTTTATTATGATTCCGGTGACGGCGTTACCAAAATCCATGGGGCGGTATGGATACCGGACGGAAAGCCGGTGTGTATCCTGCAGATTGTCCATGGGATGGCGGAATATATCAACCGCTACGATCGTCTTGCGGTTTATCTGGCACAGAAAGGGATTCTGGTCACCGGCAACGATCATCTGGGGCATGGCAAAAGCATATACGAGAGCGCCCAGGAAGCCGGAAAAGGCGGGGAAAGCAGCCATCCATACGGTTATTTCTGCCGGCAGGATCCGGCGGCCACAGCCGTGGAGGATGTGCACAGCCTGAGAAAGAAAACGCAGGAGGAAAATCCCGGAATCCCTTATCTGATCATGGGACACAGCATGGGATCCTTTATCCTGCGTAATTACCTTTGTTCGTATGGGGCCGGGCTTGACGGCGCCATTATCATGGGAACCGGGATGCAGCCTAAAGGACTGCTGGGTTTTTCCAAAAAGCTGGTGAAGTTTCTTACGGTATTCCAGGGAGAAAAGCATAAGAGTGCACTGGTAAATGCCCTGGCCTTCGGCAGCTATAATAAAAGAATCCCCCATCCCGTATCTTCCATGGACTGGTTATCCAGAGATCCGGCGGAGGTTGCCAAATACAATGAGGATCCCCTTTGCGGCTTCACCTTTACCCTGGGCGGCTTTGCCGCCCTGTTTGAACTGATAGACAGGCTGCATGACAAAAGCAGGCTGGAAAACATGCCGAAGGAGCTGCCCGTCCTGTTCATGGCGGGAACCGAAGATCCGGTAGGGGATTACGGGAAGGCTGTGGAAAGTGTATACCGGTCCTTCCGGGAGCTGGGGATGAAACAGGTGTCCCTGAAGCTGTATGAAAATGACAGGCACGAGCTTGTGAATGAAAGCGACCGGGAACTTGTCTGGAAGGATATCTGGGAATGGGTGGTCAAAACCGCAGCAAAAAAGGAAGCAGACGATATTGAAAAATAAGAGTATATCTAAAAAATCAGCAGTAAAAATAACGGCGGCTTTCCTGGCGGCAGTCTGTCTGGCGGCGCTGCCGGACCCCGTGTCTTATGCCGCGCCGGCGCTGGTGCATGAGAGGGAGGCCGGCGGTCCGCAGATGCTCTCCCTCAGTGACGGATCCGGCTTTACCCTTACGCAGGAACAGAAGCAGCTTCTGGAAAAAATGAAAGAAAAGCTGGATGCGGGGGAATTGGAAACAGAGGAGCAGATCCGGGAGGCTATCGGCCAGTGTGAGGAGGAACTGGAGATCACACTGACGGAGGAACAGAAGGAACAGATCACGGCACTGATCGGCAAGATGAATGATTTGGGGCTGGATTCCGATGAAATCCTTTCCAAAGCCCAGGAACTGTATGAAGAATACGGAGAACAGATTAAAAAAAGTGCGGATGCCGCCATACAGGAAAATGTGGTGGAGCCTGTGAAGGAAGCCGTAGTGGAAGGGACTAAATCCGCTATCCGTGATTTCTTCCGGGATATGGGAAACAGCATACGTAATTTTTTCACGCGCCTGTTTTCCTGATGCCGGGAACACCGCTCTGCCGTTAGGACGAAGGCCGTTTAGCACCTGCGAAGTTTGCGTATAAAAGTATAAAATAAGACCTTCTGCGTACACTAGATAAAAATATTATATTTATTTAGGGGAAAGGAAGGCCTTTTTTATGCGCATTGCATTTTTCAGTACAAAACCCTACGATCGTATCTGGTTTGAACCAATGGCAAAGGATTATGGGTATGAAATCCATTTTATTGAGCTGCCCTTCAGCGAGGAAACCATGTTCCTTGCCAACGGCTACGATGCGGTTTGTATCTTTGTCAATGACCAGGTAAACGGCAGGATGATAGATTATCTTAGCGAAAACAAAGTGAAGGCGCTGCTTCTGCGCAGCGCAGGCTACAATCACGTGGATGTAAAGGCGGCAAAAGGAAAAATTGCGGTCCTGCGTGTGCCCAGCTACTCACCTGAGGCGGTGGCGGAATTTGCAATGGCCATGCTGCTTACGGTAAACCGGTTTACCCATAAGGCTTATGGGAGAACCCGTGATTTTAATATGAATATTAACGGTCTTATGGGAACTGATCTCTATCATAAGGTTGCAGGTGTGATAGGAACCGGGAAAATCGGCCAGGCTATGATACGTATTTTCCATGGGTTCCGCATGAACGTACTCGCTTATGACCCTTACCCGAACCACAATCTGGATGTGCAGTATGTAGGACTTTCGGAGCTGCTGGCCAAAGCGGATTTTATTTCCCTGCACTGTCCCCTTACTCCGGAAACCCATCATATTATCAATGAAAAGACAATCGCCGAAATGAAGGAGGGCGTATATCTCGTTAATACCTCCCGGGGCGGACTGATAGACACCCAGGCGCTGATCGAAGGGCTTCTTTCCAAAAAATTCGGCGGGGTGGGCCTGGATGTTTATGAGGAAGAGGAAGGCCTGTTTTATGAGGATTGTTCCGATGAAATCATTCAGGATGAAAACCTGGCAAGGCTGACGACCTTCCCCAATGTGCTCATCACCTCCCATATGGGATTTTTTACCGTGGAAGCTATGCAGGCCATAGCCCATGAAACGCTGGAGAACGCATATGCCCTGGAAAACGGGATGCCTCTGCAGAATAAGGTGGAATGAACCGGACGCACAAAGATGGTTACTCTTTACTCCGTGACCAGTAACCGAAGATGCACAGATTATTAATAATTATTTTATTTGCACTGAAACCCATCCCGTAGTATGATATTTACTATAAGTGTTGACGGGCAGATAAGCATGCCCGTATTATAGAACAGGTACAGGGAGAAATACAAATGGGTAGATTTTTTAACTTGGACAGCCCTCTTATGACTTTTTTGTCTAAGATGGCGGACTTAATGATTCTGAATCTTTTAACGTTGATCTGCTGTATCCCGATTATTACGGCAGGGGATGCGATGACCGCTCTTTATTACATGACTGTCAAGATGGTCAAGAATGAAGAGTGCTACATAGTGAAGGGATATTTCAAATCCTTCAAGGAAAATTTCAAGCAGGCTACCATCATCTGGCTGATAGCCTTGTTTGTGGGAATTATCCTGGTGGGTGACTTCATGATCCTCAGAAATTCCACCCTGTCCTTCGGCAAAGTAATCATGGTGTTGATCACGGTGGTTGCTGTTGTGTATATTTTTACTATGATTTATATTTTCCCCGTACTGTCCAGATTTGAAAACACGGTGAAGAATACTATCAGAAACGCTTTTTTGATGAGCGTGCTGAACCTGCCCAAAACCATTCTGCTGGTAATCATCAATCTGATTCCCACAGTTGTTTTGCTGGTGACTCTTCAGGCAATGCCTATTGTTATCCTGTTTGGCTTTTCGGTTCCGGCATATGTGGCCAGCATGCTTTTTGTAAAGATATTCAAGCGTTTTGAGCCGGAAGAAGAGGAAGAAAAGTCGGACGAGCTGGAGACGCTTTCCTTTATCCGTGAGGAACAGGAAGAGAAGCAGAGAGCTCTTGAAGAAGGGAACGCAGCACAGGAAACAGGGCCAGAGGAAGTGGAAAATATATCCGAGGTACAGGATGCCGAGACGGAGGAAACGGCACAGGAAGGAAATAAGGACAAGGAATAATAGCTGTTACGGGAAATGGCGGGGGAATATGTAAAATATTCCCCCGCCGGCTTAGGCGCCGCGGTATACCCGAAAGACGGAAGAAGCTTCGAAGAACGGTATAAAGCCGCGGACTGTGCACTCTATACCGTTAAGCGCAGAGGGAAAAACCAGGTGGCTTTTTACGGAAACGAAACATACGTAAAAGTGGAATAAAGGCTTTGCGAAAAGGATCAGGAAGGGTCGAAAACCGCGCAGGATAGCGGAATATGGTCAAAGTGTATAATATTAGAATGCCGAATTCAGCAAGTTGACAGGCCCTAAAAATTCATTCTCCTTTTCTTAGCAAATTTTACAATGTCACGATAAATATTTGTGGAATTGTGGTATAGCCAAAAGGAGGGAGTTACGTTATACTTAGTTCAGGCTCAGTTGTGGGGACACGGCTGGAAACATGTAAATAAAAACATAGGGAGGCTAATTAAATGGCAAGTTTATCTTTAAAGAACATCTGCAAAGTATATCCCAACGGATTTGAAGCAGTAAAAGACTTCAACCTGGAAATCGCTGATAAAGAATTCATCATCTTCGTAGGACCGTCCGGATGTGGTAAATCTACTACACTTCGTATGATCGCTGGTCTGGAAGACATTTCCTCCGGTGAATTAAAAATCGGTGACAGAGTAGTTAACGATGTAGAGCCTAAGGACAGGGATATTGCGATGGTATTCCAGAACTACGCTCTGTATCCTCATATGTCCGTATATGATAACATGGCTTTCGGACTTAAGTTAAGAAAAGTTCCGAAGGATGAAATTGATAAGATGGTTAAAGAGGCAGCTAAGATCCTTGACCTTACTCCTCTCCTTGATCGTAAGCCGAAGGCTCTGTCCGGTGGTCAGAGACAGCGTGTTGCTATGGGACGTGCAATCGTACGTAATCCTAAGGTATTCCTGATGGACGAACCTCTTTCCAACCTGGATGCCAAGCTGCGTGTTCAGATGCGTATTGAGATCGCTAAGCTGCACCAGAGATTAGGTACCACCATCATCTACGTAACACATGACCAGACAGAAGCTATGACACTGGGTACCAGAATCGTAGTTATGAAGGATGGTGTTATCCAGCAGGTTGATACTCCTCAGAATCTGTATGACAAGCCGCAGAACCTGTTCGTAGCCGGGTTCATGGGATCTCCTCAGATGAACTTCCTGGATGCTGTTGTTGAAGTAAGCGGCGACAATGCTTCCCTGAAGGTAGCCGGAAAATCCATTCCTCTGCCTCCTGCAAAATCAAAGAAGGTTATCGAAGGCGGTTATGCCGGAAAGACTGTTACATTTGGTATCCGTCCTGAAGACGTATATGATTCCCAGATGTTTATTGAAACAGCTAAATGTACCTTTGAATCTACTATCAAAGTTTATGAATTGCTTGGTGCAGAAGTTTATCTGTACTTTGACCTTGCAGATTACCCGATTACCGCAAGAGTGGATTCCCGTACAACTGCAAGACCTGGCGATACTGTTAAATTTGCATTCGACGTTGAAAAGATTCATATTTTCGACAAAGAAACAGAGCAGGTTATCACCAACTAATTTAAGAAACAGGGGGAGGATGCATTGCATCTTCCCTTTTTTCTTGCATATTTGGAGATTTTGCTATATAGTTAATTGTAACAAGGAAAGGACGTGAAGAGAGATGATTTCCAATCAAGTAATACAAAACAGCATTGATGAATTACGTGCAATTACAAAGGTTGACCTTGGGGTATTTGACGTGGAAGGCCTGAAAGTTGCGACAACGGTAGACGAGATTGATATTTCCAGGGATATAATTGAAAATTTCGCTTCTTCACCGGCAGACAGTCAGGTAGTGGGAGGACGCCACCTTCTTAAAATTCTTGACGATGGGGAACCGGCATATATACTTGTAGCCCAGGGACCCAGTGATGATGTCTACATGGTAGGCAAGATAGCGGTAAGCTCTATTCAGAATCTAATCGTGGCATATAAAGAGCGCTTTGACCGCAACAACTTTTTCCAGAATTTACTTTTGGACAACCTGCTTCTCGTGGATATATACAACCGCGCGCAGAAGCTTCATATTGAAGTGGAGTGTCCCAGAATAATCTATCTGATCGAAACTAAGATTGAAAAAGACAACAGCGCCATGGAAATGCTCAAGAGCCTTTTCTCCAGCCAGAACGGTGATTATATCACTGCGGTGGATGAGAAAAATATCATTCTGATCAAAGCGCTGGAAAGAGAAGACGATCTGGAAACGATTGAGAAAACAGCAGATATGATCGTTGACATGATGAACAGTGAAGCTATGATGAATGTCCGTGTAGCCTATGGCACGGTGGTCAGCGAATTAAGAGAAGTATCCAAATCCTACAAGGAAGCTACCATGGCTATGGATGTGGGAAAGATTTTCTATGCGGAGAAATGTGTGATCTCTTATGCGAAGCTGGGTATCGGCCGTCTGATTTATCAGCTGCCTGTTAACCTGTGCAAGATTTTCATTGAAGAGATCTTCGGAGATAATGTACCGTATGATATGGATGAAGAGACCCTGACTACAATCAATAAATTCTTTGAGAATAACCTGAATGTATCGGAGACCTCCAGACAGCTGTTTATTCACAGAAATACGCTGGTTTACCGGATTGAAAAGCTGCAGAAGAGCACCGGCCTGGATATCCGTGTATTTGACGATGCACTTACGTTCAAGATTGCGCTGATGGTAGTTAATTATATGAAATATCTGGAAAGTATTGATTATTGATATGCGGGACATCTGCAGAGAAAAGGAATAGTGTTTAAAGGAACCGGAAAAACAGTACGAGTTGTTTTTCCGGTTTTTTGTTGGGTTCTCCAGTATAAATATCATTCATATTTATAAAACCTTCTGAATAAAATAGAGACTATAAAGGAGGTTATATCAGTTAAAGACAGTTATAAAAATTCATGAAACTAACTTGGATATTTTATGAATTTGGTACAAGAACATTGAAGGCGGTTACAAAATGTCGGTACTATATAAAAAGAGACTATTACGGCGAGGACAAGTTGATTGATGATAAGGACAGTGAAGGTACGGCTCAAAAAGTAAAAAGCCAAACAAAAAGTTGCGCCGGTTACAGCGTAAAGTATCTAAAAATATAAAAAAAATAAGGAAAGGGGTAAGTTTGTCAAAACTAGTAATATGATAAAGCTCGAAAAGAGAACAAGGCTAATTCAACCGAAACATATCACATTTGAAAGTTTTATAAAGTTTTGACAACGGGACAAAGTGTTGTATTATAACAGGCAGATTATATACTTAGACCATATGGAAGCCGGAAATAAAATAAAAAATGCAGGATTTCTCAGACGGGAAGAAACGGAAGATACCATAACCTGGAATATGCAGATAAAGGGCCTGTATGAGACAGACACGGGATTCTTTGATTTGCGGGACGAAACAGGAGCCATCATCGACAAAATCCTTCTGAAAAGGGGGACAGGTTCCTATACCAGAGAATTTACGGCGGGCGGAACCAGCCGGGGCGGTAGGAAATATGATGAAATATGCGGCATCTGCATCCGTCTGTTCGGAGGCAGAGAAGTAGTGGGAAGATGGCAGGGAAGAGGGGAAATATTATGTGCCGCCAATTTTCCTTCTGTGGAAAAATTGCCGATACAGCAGGAGAAGGACTTGTTCCGGCTGGAAAAACAGTTTCCTATGGAAAAGAAAGAGGAAGCGGAAGAACCTGCTGAGAAACAGCAGATGTATAGGGAAAAGGAAAGTCCCTTCCGGGAGAAAACAGAACCTGTACGGGAAGAGGCCGCCTGGCAGAAAGAACCGGTGACAGAACCTCCGTGTTCCAGGGAAACACCGGCCAGGCCCCAGACCCCGGTGTGCGAAGAGGTTCCCCTATCAGCCGAAAAGCTGTGCAGGAGATGTCTGCACAGAAAATACGAACCGCTGCAGAGGGAAGAAAAACAGGAAGCCATACAAAAAACAGACTCAGCTAAAACAAGGGAACCTGCGCCCAAAGCTGAGGAAAACGATCCTATGAAGGAAGAGTTCTTTGACGACAAATGGGAACAGCTGTGCCATATCTATACCACAATCCATCCCTTTGGGGATGAAAGGGAATACCTGTCCATAACGCCCAAAGACTTTGTGGTGCTGGCGTCCGAATATCAGAAAATGGTACATAACAGCTTCCTCCTCCATGGCTATTACAATTACCGCCATATTATCCTGGGGAAATTTACGACCGCGGATCAGGAAAAATATTATCTCGGAGTACCGGGCGTATACTATGACAGGGAAAAAATGGCCGCAGAAATGTTTGGCTTTGAAGCTTTTGAAGGAAAGCTGACGCCCGCCGAGCCGGGAAGCTTCGGCTACTATATGAAAAGTGTCCGGATATGAATATGGCACCGCCGCGGACCTTCCAGCCGGAGGTCACGGCGGTGCCAAACCTGCATACGGGAAAAACCGGTAACCCGTATCAATCCACTCCGCGCAGGGAAACATTGGAAATATACGGTTTAAGGAGTACTGCGAATTCTTCCAGTTCCTCCTTCGTATACGAAGAAAACTCCTTACAGATCACGCCGTCGCTTTCCGCATAAGACTGCAGAAAATAAGCCCTGCAGCCCTGCAGCCATTTCCCCACAGATAAAAAATCCTGTGCGCAATGCAGCTCCCGGACCACCGTCGTGCGGAACTCATAAGCCGCGCCGCAGGAACGGATAAAATCCACCGATTCCCGGATACGTCCCATATCAAGCGTTTCCACACCTGCCGTCCTTGCATAATTTTCCGGGGAATTCTTAATATCCATCGCAAAATAATCCACAAGCCCCCTGTCAAAAAGAGATTGCAGAACCTCAGGCCGGTACCCGTTCGAATCCAGCTTTACCAAATACCCCAAATCCTTAACCCGCGAAAGAAACACATCCAGATCCTTCTGCAGCGTCGGCTCTCCGCCCGTCACACACACCCCCGTCAAAATTCCCACCCGCTTATGAAGTACCTCAAAAACCTCCTCCTCACCGATAAGAGGCAGATCCCCCCCATGAAGCACCAAATCCCCATTCTGACAAAAAGGACACCGGAAATTACATCCTCCCGCAAACACCGTACAAGCCACATGCTCCGGAAAATCCAACAAAGTAGTCCTGTTAAATCCACAAATTTGCATTTTATCCTCTTTCTTGGTACACTTTTATCTAACAACGAGCCGGGCGGCGCCCTGATACTTTATTACCTCCCCATTATACCCCACCCCCTGTCTCTCCACAGCCC
>OJIY01000085.1_pt1 | contig 97731 bp, 84 predicted proteins | sample 1596061 | NCBI WGS metagenome assembly OJIY01 (sample SAMEA4350111, study PRJEB24818) | metagenome | biome: human; feature: gut; material: faeces | place: Denmark | collected 2013-09 | reverse complement strand
GATAGATATCAAGCAGTTTTGTATGATCAGTATCAAGGTTAGGACAAATCTGCGGATTGATACATGAAGGACGCTTGCAGCGTTCACAGGCCTTAAGGTTGCGCCCATGCATGCCGTACATATTTGCAGAAGGGCCGCCTAAGTCAGAAAGATAGCCTTTGAAATTAGGCATTTGTGTTATTTTCTTGGCCTCATTGACGATGCTCTTCTTGCTTCTGCATGCCACGAATTTACCCTGGTGGGCAGATATTGTACAGAAAGCGCAGCCTCCAAAACAGCCTTGATGCATGTTGATGGAAAACTTAATCATCTCATAGGCAGGTAGTTTCTTTCCTTTGTATTTAGGATGTGGCAGTCGCGTATAAGGCAAATCAAAGATTGCATCCAATTCTTCTGTTGTCATGGTTGGGTAGGGGGGATTGACAACGGCATACATATTGCCGACTTGTTGCAATAGTCGCTGGGCATGTATCTTATTGGATTCTTCCTCTATATGACGATAATTTTCAGCTTCTGCTTTCTTGTTTTGCAGACATTGTTCATGAGAATGGAGCACAATGTCATCCTCCATGATACCGCCTTCAATATCTTGTTCTTTTGCAAGATATACCGTCTGTGGGATATTATGGATACAATTTATGGGTAGTCCTGCTTCTAATTCTTTGCAAAGCTGAATGATTGACTTTGTTCCCGAGCCATATAAGATGATATCTGCCCCGCTGTCACAAAGAATACAACGACGCAGTTTATCCTGCCAATAGTCATAATGTGTCAGTCGACGCATAGAAGCTTCAATGCCTCCTAAAGCCACAGGTACATCGGGATAAAGTTTCTTTAGTATCTGGGAGTATACGATAGTTGGATACTCCGGACGGCAGTCATGTCGACCGTCTGGGCTGTATTCGTCGATAGAACGCAGGCGTCGGTTGGCTGTGTATTTATTAACCATGGAATCCATGCAGCCAGGAGAAATGCCAAAGAATAACCGTGGACGCCCCAACTTCTTGAAATCACGATAATCACCATGCCAATCCGGTTGTGGTACAATGGCCACACGATAGCCTGCTGCTTCGAGAGAACGTCCTACGACTGCAACTCCAAATGAAGGGTGATCGATATAGGCATCGCCCGAAAAGAGGATAACATCAAGTTCATCCCAACCTCTCAGTTCGCATTCTTTCTTGGTTGTCGGGAGAAAATCTGTCAGTTTGTATTGCTCTGAATTCAATCTTTTATAGCTTGTAGTGGTGGAGAAAACAGTATTTCCCACCACGATATATTAAACTTCTTCTGCCTGTTCTTCTTGCGTTTCACCTTGCTTGTTCTTCCACTCTGCATAGAGTAGGACAAGATTGTGAAGGCCGATAGCTTTCATGTTAGCATTGTAAATCACGTCTAAGCAAAGATCAAGAAGGGCTTTGTCATTGCCTGTCTCACTTTCCAAAAGTGAGCGAACATTGAATTTCAGCTTATCAAGCACGGTTTCATCAATAATCCCATTGCTGTCTACGAGGTTACGCATGAGCTGATATTTGTCAATTGTTGCTAAATGTAGGTCGCTGATCTCTATTGAACGCGTACCGGATTGGTTGGCTTGGATTTTATACATGATTGTATATTTTAAGATATTACTATTTATTTCATAACATATTGAAGGATGCCACGCATGATTTCATTACGCTTCTCTCTTGACTTGATACATTCTAAAGGGAAACCTGTGGTGAAAACATGATAATCATTGCCTTGATATCCAACGGCAGCACTGGTGCCATCACTATATTGCATGGCGCAGATAGCACCCGTTATAGGATTTAATATATCTACAGACGTTGCTGCATAATGCTGGGGATTGGTCTGACGATAAATGTTAAATGATGCGCCAAGCCCGTTTATGAATTCTCCTGCCGTTGTTGAATCATTCTGCTGATAGCTGACTTTCAGCACATCGGTCAGGAACTGTTGTTCATTAATGTCTTGCATGTCACTTCCTATATAGCTGCCACTGACAATCAAGTTTCCATGTTTCTGCTTATAGCTACGTAGGTGATTTTGCAATGTTTTGGGCAGGACTTTATAATAGCCTAAGGCATGAGAAGTATATCTTTGTAGTCCCAAGATGAGATCAATGGCTTGATATGCAGAAAGATTTATGTTTTCTGTTTCCAAAACTTGAGCTGAACAACTGACAATGTTGTATTTTCTAGCACTTGCAATAGCTTCGGTATGTGCTTTTACCGCAGAGAAATCATTGCCCATGATGAAACGTCCTGCAAGTTCATCTCCACCATATCCAAGTCCCCCAGGCCCTTCTATGCCTATTCTGGATACGTTGAATTCTTGCTGTTTCCCATTCCATCCGGCTGTCAGTCCATACGAAACACCTGGATCTTTGTCCAATTCAAAGCCCTGTTGTTCACCATTATCTATGACGGCTGGGCCTGAAAGACGGTTAAAACCATTAACAACAAGAATGTTTTTCGTAGCTCCTTCTTGTCTGTAAGCAGAGAGTTCTTCAGTTGGAAAGCTTTCTCCACCGCGGTTAATTGCCGTGACTTTGAAATTATATTGAATGCCGGGAACTATTTGAAGATCATAAAACGGTTTCTTCACAATTGTTCCATTGTCATATCCAGAGGCACCGATAGCGGTGTAAACCACATAAGCATTTGGGTGGGCCGAAGGTTCTAAGTTGTCTTCTGTGGCTTTCCATGCAAGTCTTATATGGCTGTTATCTGTAAATTCCACTTTGAAATTATGAGGGGCAAGAGGCTGTATGATTGTCGGTCGGCCATGTCCTTCATTGATAAATCGTGTGACTGTCTTATACAAAGAGCGTGCCATTGTGAACTTAAAATTAGGGTCTTGTCCCAAAATCATATCCGGGAAGTTCTGATGGGAGAGTGTTTCAATAATTGCTGATGGCACTTCAGGATTGCGGGTTTCAGAATAGTTGCGATCCCATAGATATCGTCTTGCCCAGCGATTTGCAATGGCAGGAAGATCTCTGTCAAACCCATTTAACAGTCTGTTTGCAAAATCTTTTGATATCAAGCGAGAAATACCGGAGTTTAATTTGCCTTCATTAAAGTTGGTTGTACAAATCGCCAATGAACCAATAAGTCCTCCATTGCTGTCAAATCCGGCATCACTATGCACGGCAAGCGATAATTCTATAGGAACTTTTTTCCCTTCTATGCTTGGTTCATAGCAAGAACCTCCTCCCAACCAATTACTCATGTAAGAGCGTGCATTGATATCATCTGCATAGTCATTTTGCCCCAATCTGCCATTATATACAGTTGCCGGAGCGCCGGCCCATTGCGTATAATAGCGTGCTCCTTCCAAGCATCTTGGGTAGCCACTGGTTGTTCCTCCACGCTCAATATTCCCCATACCACCACCAAATCTTACAGCATCAGCTGTTACAACACCGTGATGTTTAGAGCGGTTTGTAATCACTACGCGGTTCTCTTGACTTGAACCTTTTGCAAAATCAAAGGTTCCCAAATAAACCCAAGTGCTGCCTCCCATGGTTTGATTAACCGTGAAACGTGTCGCTTCTCCTTTGTGATAAACGATGTATTCTGCATCGGGAATACTTTTATCCAAAGTTTGATAACTTACATAAACGGCATATTTTCCATCATTATTCAAATATGGTTGGTATGAAATGAGCGAATAGTTTTTGCTTTTTGTTGCTTTTGTCATTCGTGCAGTTCCTGCTGTAAAGGGATTTTCTGCATTCTCATACGTCCCCAAATGGAATGAAAAGCCCTTTTCTGGAGTGGTCTTCCAGTCTCCTTTTACATTTACTTCGAGGTATGACGGACTTTTCGAAATATCATTGTCTACAATCTGTTCATCTGTTTGCCAGTCTCTTTCACGCGGTGTAAAGACCACAGCACCAGCGTTCTGCAGCATTGGAATCAGATAAGGAACTACGATAGTTTGTGTAAACAAGTCTTCTGTTGTACCGAAAAGATTAGGGCGTTGCCACTTCCATACTCCTTTGTCAGCGTCATAATAGCGGCCATGGCTTGCCCATAGGGTTATATGTCTGTTATGCAATCCATGGGTTATGCCAAATGGACGCGAGGCATTCTCTGTCCAAGGTTCATCTTTATATTCAATATCACCCCAAAAACGATTTCCTTCATTGTCTGGAACAATTGCATCTTCAGGAAGATATTGCAGGGGCGTTCCAGATGTCTGAACAGATAGCTGATATTTCCTGCAGTATGATGGCAATACCTTTTTGATACCCTTAAATAACTTCTTTACATCTTTTGATGTAAGATCTTGATTAGCAAAGTTATTACTTATTGAGATAATAACAGTTTCTCTGCTATTGTCTATCTGTAATTTTTCAATACTTATAAGGTCGGAAGAATGTTTCTTCTCCGTACAATATCTTGTCAGATAGTTGCCTATGGTATTCTTTAATGATGCGTCTTCCACCGGCATAAAACCATAGAGTGGGGAGGAAAGCGCCAAGATTAATCCAAAAGCAACTATTTTCTTTCTCATATAAAAATTGATTTAGTATGCAAAGTTTTCAGGCTTTTTGCCTTTAAACTCTTTGAAATAAGCTTTTATCTTCGGCATATCTTCATCAATATTGCCCGAAGGTATAAAGCTTTCTGTGCATGTTATTTTCTTCTTCTCATAGTCTACACCGTATAAGAGAATAGGAATACCAGCTTTCAAGGCAATGAAATAGAACCCTTTTTTCCAGTCTGCATTAGGAGAACGGGTACCCTCCGGGGTGATGCATAGCTTGAAAGAAGTTTTCTTTGCAGCTGTTTCAGCCAGATTGTCGGTCATACTTGTGTGTTTGGATCTCCATACAGGAATTCCCCCCAACCTCTTAAAGATAACTCCCAAAGGCCAGAAGAACCACTCTTTCTTCATCAGAAAGTTTGTCTTTAGGCCTTCCGCCTTTGTGTAAAGCTGCCCGATGAGGAAGTCCCAATTGCTCGTATGTGGTGCAAGGCAAATGATAAATTTGTCTGGATGAGCTACAGTAATCTCCTTAGTCCATCCCATTTCCTTATAAAGTAGCCAGTTGCAGAATGTTCTAATCATTTCCTTTTATAAATTCTGAATATGGTCTACAATCTCAGCAGCCTGTTTGTTGAAGTCTTCAATAATAGTTTTATAGTAGGTCTTTGCGGGCAATCCCGGTTCAGGATGAGACACACGGCGGATAAAATCACTGTGGACTCTGAGGATGGAAACCAATAGTGCATCGACATTCTCCTGCCTTACTTCCTTGTTGTATAAAGCTGCTGCTACAGTTTCTGCAAACAGATCACTGCAAATGTAATTGATAGATTGTTTCAATGTGCGTTTATTTGCCATAATATTCCATATTTGATATTTCTACATGCCAAAGATAGAAAAAAATAAGAAAAGCAGTGCATATAAAGTGGAAAAAGTTTTCTTTAATCCTCGTTTTCTCTTTTTTTATTTCCATATGTCATGGAAAAACCGTATTTTTGCAGCTGTTCTAAAGTCTGAAATTAGTTATTCTAAAATATATAAAGCTAACAAAATTATGGAAATTAGTGCATTGCAGAAAGAAAGAGCTGCTTATCAGCCAAAGCTGCCTAAGGCTCTTCAAGGTGCAGTAAAGATTGTAGAGGGTGCTCCCACAAAGAGTGTTGACAATCAAGAAGAAATCAAAAAGCTGTTCCCTAACACCTATGGTATGCCTCTGATAGAGTTCGTGCCGGGTGAGGAAAACAACACCAAGAGAATTAATATCGGTGTTATTCTCTCCGGAGGTCAGGCTCCCGGTGGACACAATGTCATCAGTGGTTTGTTTGATGCTGTCAAAAAGCTGAATTCGGAGAACCGTCTTTATGGCTTCCTGATGGGGCCAGGCGGTCTTGTTGACCATAAATATATTGAGATTACAGCCGATTTTATTGACCAATATCGCAACACCGGTGGCTTCGACATGATTGGTTCGGGGCGTACAAAGCTTGAGAAAGAAGATCAATTCGAAAAGGGTCTTGAGATTATCCGTAAGTTGGATATCTCGGCTATTGTTATCATCGGTGGTGATGATTCCAATACCAATGCCTGTGTTCTGGCTGAATATTATGCAGCTAAGAAGTATGGTGTTCAGGTTATCGGCTGCCCTAAGACCATTGATGGCGACTTGAAGAACGACCAGATTGAAACTTCTTTCGGTTTCGATACGGCAACAAAGACCTATTCTGAGCTTATCGGCAACATTGAGCGCGACTGTAATTCAGCCCGCAAATATTGGCACTTCGTCAAACTGATGGGCCGTTCTGCATCTCATATTGCACTTGAATGTGCACTTCAGACTCAACCGAACATCTGCCTCATTTCAGAGGAAATCGAAGCAAAGGACATGACACTCAATGCGGTTGTAGAGAATATAGCCAAGGCTGTTGCTCATCGCGCAGAGCAGGGAAACAACTTCGGTGTTGTCTTGATCCCTGAAGGTCTGATAGAGTTTATTCCTGCCATAGGTCGCCTGATTCAAGAACTGAACGACCTTCTTGCTGCACATGGTGCTGATTATAAAGACCTTGACAAGGATGCTCAGCGTGAATATATCCTCTCACATCTGTCAAAAGAGAATGCCGCTACGTTTGAGACGCTGCCCGAAGGCGTTGCCCGCCAGTTGAGTCTTGATCGTGATCCTCACGGAAACGTACAGGTTTCACTGATTGAAACAGAGAAACTGCTCTCTGAAATGGTTGCTGCCAAGCTCGCAAAATGGGCCAAGGAGGGTAAGTACAACGGTACTTTTGCTGCTCAACATCACTTCTTCGGTTACGAAGGTCGTTGTGCTGCTCCATCCAACTTTGATGCAGACTACTGCTACGCTTTAGGTACAAGTGCGGCTCAGCTCGTTGCAAACGGCAAGACCGGTTACATGGCAATTGTCAAGAACACCACTGCCAAGACCGATGAATGGAGAGCCGGTGGTGTGCCAATCACAATGATGATGAACATGGAGAAGCGTAATGGTGAGATGAAACCTGTTATCCGCAAGGCACTTGTTGAGCTTGATGGCAAGCCATTCAAGACTTTTGCTGCCAAGCGTGATGAGTGGGCTATGAACACGGAATACGTTTACCCGGGCCCAATTCAGTATTGGGGGCCTGCTGAGGTTTGCGACCAGCCTACCAAGACTTTGGTTCTCGAACAGGAATAATTTCATTCCTATTTTACCATAAATAAACCATATAGGGAGAGGAATTTGTCGCCAGACGGATTTCAATCCCTATATGTATTCTTATGCAATGATGAGTACGAAACGAACTACAGCCCGAAAAACCACACGCACTTCGCATGCGAAGGGTAGGCGAAAGGCTACCCGTTCGCGCCGTACTTTCCTGCATCGTTATCCCAAATGGGCTGTTGTTCTGGGTGCCGTTGGCATGATTGCACTCTACATCTGGTGTTTTTATTATTTCTTTGTCAGTCCTACTGGTTTCAGATGGCGTGCGCTTTATGGAGATGCCAAATACCCTGCAGGCTATGAAATCCATGGCATAGACATCTCTCATTATCAGGTAGATATTGATTGGGGACTGCTTTCCAATGCAATGGTTAACGGGTGTCCGGTGCGCTTTGTCATTATGAAGAGCACTGAAGGAACGGGTAAGCTCGATGAGACTTTCTATGAAAACTATCAGAGTGCAGGTGATTATGGCTTCATTCGAGGGGCATATCATTTCTGGAGTAATAAGTCATCGGCCCGCGACCAGGCTTACTTTTTCCTGAAGAAGGTTCATCTTAACGACGGCGATCTTCCTCCTGTGCTTGATGTGGAGCATAAGCCTAAGGAACAAAGCGTGGAGGATTTCCAACGCGATATATTGACTTGGCTTCATATTGTCGAGGATAAATACCATGTGAAGCCAATCATCTACACCTATTATAAATTCAAGCAGAGCTACTTGTCTGCTCCTGTTTTCGACGACTATCCCTATTGGATAGCACATTACTACGTTGAGAAAATAGAATATAAAGGCCCGTGGAAGTTCTGGCAGCATACGGATGCAGGGCGTTTGCCAGGCATAAAAGGCTATGTGGACTTGAATATATACAACGGAAGTTATTATGATCTCAAGCAGATGACCATTGGACGTAAAAGGTGGTGAGCATGCCCTTATACCATTTCTTCACAGTATCTCTTTTGTCATTCATCCTCTTTCAAAAGAAGCAGAGGCTATACTTCATTGTTGATTATTTTGACAATAGATTTGCATTTGCTTCTCAAAAATATTATCTTTGTGTCGGGGGAGAGTGCAATCGCACTTTCCTCTTTTTTATTTCTCGGGGAAACTGTATTGTAAAATGCATTGAAACAGACTGTAATCTGCATCAAGTCAGCCTTCAATATGCGTCATTTCATGCGCTGTTTTGATGCTTTTCGCACGGTGATTTGCCGTGAATGAAGTTGTAAACCAGCGAGAATGATTGAATATTCATTTACAGATGAAAAAATCAAACAAATCATTTTGTTCGCTATTTTGACTTCTTTCTTAAATTATCTTAAAGCAGGAAGCTGTATTGAAACTTTGAATAAAATCTATCATCTATAGATACTCAAAAGAGGATTACCTCTCGATGAAGGTAACCCTCTTATGTATGATTGTATTTATATCGCTGTAACCTGCTCTTAATATGCTGACTCAAACTCTTTCAGGAAACGTGTGTCGTTCTCTGAAAACAGGCGTAGGTCGCTGACACGGTATTTGAGGTTGGTAATGCGTTCGACACCCATACCGAAGGCATAGCCCGTATATTCATTGCTGTCTATGCCGCAGGCTTCAAGCACATTGGGGTCAACCATGCCGCAACCGAGTATCTCAACCCAACCGGTATGCTTGCAGAAGCCACAGCCTTCACCGCCACAGATGTGGCATGAGATGTCCATTTCTGCACTCGGTTCAGTGAAAGGGAAGTAGCTCGGACGCAGACGTATCTTTGTATCCGGGCCGAACATTTCGCGTGCAAACGTGAGCAGAACCTGCTTCAAATCAGTGAAGCTGACGTTTTTGTCGACATAAAGTCCCTCAACCTGGTGGAAGAAGCAGTGTGCGCGGGCGCTGATAGCCTCATTACGATACACACGACCGGGACACAGAATACGGAAAGGAGGCTTGTGAGTCTCCATGAAATGCGACTGGTCTCCGGAGGTATGCGAACGCAGCAGGATGTTTTTCGTCACGTCATTTGGGTCACTTTGCTCAATGAAGAAAGTGTCTTGCATGTCGCGTGCAGGATGATCTGCTGCAAAGTTCAGCATGGTGAAAACGTGCTTATCATCGTCAATCTCCGGGCCGTCTGCCAGAACAAAGCCCATGCGTTGGAATATTTCGATGATTTCATTCTTGACAATTGTCAGCGGATGACGCGTTCCAAGTCGGATAGGATAGGCTGTGCGGGTGAGGTCTATGTCATCCCCTTGTGCCTTTTCTTCGGTAAGTTCTTCCCTCAGACTGTTGATTTTGTCGGTTGCCGTCTGCTTGAGTTCATTGATTTTTATACCGATATTCTTCTTCTGGTCTGCTGCAACGTTGCGGAAATCAGCCATAAGAGCGTTGATTTCACCTTTCTTGCTAAGATATTTAAGACGCAACTGTTCTACGTCCTCTGCATTCTTTGCAGTCAAACTGCTTACTTCTTTTAGCAGTTCTTCTATTTTCTCTAAAAGCATATACTTGTTAAAAACGTTTTTAATCTTACTCAATGCTGCAAAGTTACGTATTTTTATTGAGAATAGGAAAGTGCAAAATGATATTTTTAGTGAGGTTCTGCATTTTTAGGTTTCTTTGTTGTTGCAATCGAAATAAAGTTGTATTTTTGCATAGAATTTGGGAGTAAACATGTTTTAGGCATAATTAAATAGGTATGAGAAAGTTTACGGTAGCTTTTAGTTTTATATTTATCTTGGTAACAGCTTTCGTTTCTACAACGGGCTGTACGGGTAAAAAGCCGACTTCAACAGATAGCGTAGAGGTTGATTCCACACAGGCTGACTCTACTTCTGCCGACACATTGGAAGCACTGATGACAGAGCAACCGCTGCCGAAAGCCGCAGATGAATTGTTTGATGACTTCTTCTTTAACTTTGCAGCAAACCGAAAACTGCAACGCAAACGTATTCATTTCCCGTTGCCGATATATAGGGATGGAAAGGTTGTAAAGACCATCAAGAAAGGAGAGTGGAAGATAGACAACTTCTTTATGCGCCAGGATTTTTATACGTTGATATTTGATAATGCCAAGCAAATGCAGGTTGTCAAGGATACCACTGTTTCTCATGTGGTCGTAGAAAAGATTAATCTGAATGCAAAGACCGTAAAGCAGTATCTCTTCAATAGGATTAATGGTGAATGGCTGTTGACTTCCATTGACTTCAAACACATGTATAAGAATATCAATGCCTCGTTCTTGAAATTCTATAATCGCTTTGCAGCTGACTCCGCTTTTCAAATGCAGAGTGTGCATGATCCATTGGCTTTTGTCGGGCCTGATCCCGATAATGATTTCAGCAATACATCGGGAACACTGCTTCCTGAACAATGGCCTTCGTTTGCACCGGAGCTTCCTCGTGAACTGATTTATAATATTATCTATGGGCAGAAGTACACGGAAAGCAATCAGAAAATATTCGTTATTCGCGGTATTGCCAATGGTCTGGAAACCGAATTGACCTTTAAGCGGCACGGTGGAAAATGGATGTTGACAAAACTCTCAATGTAACTTGTGAAACCATGAAAGATATTAGAAATTATAGTTTGCTGAAGCACAACACTTTTGGTATTGATGCTTCGTGTAAACGTTTCCTGGAATATGCTTCTGTAAACGAGGCAAAAGAATTAGTATTGCAGCTGACAGATGATGACAGTCCGATTTTAATCATAGGAGAGGGAAGCAATCTTCTCTTGCAAGGTGACTATCCTGGAACGGTCATTCATTCTGCCGTGCGTGGTATAGAGGTGACCCCTGTGGAAAATGGTTACTTGCTTCGTTGTGGCTCCGGTGAGATATTCGATGATGTAGTGGCCTATGCTGTTTCCCATGGCTATTATGGTATGGAGAACCTTTCACTTATTCCAGGTGAAGTGGGGGCAAGTGCTGTTCAGAACATCGGGGCATATGGTGCTGAAGCAAAGGATTTCATAGAGGAGATAGAAGCTGTAGAAATAGCAACAGGGAGGGAAGTTAGACTCGCAAACAGTGCGTGTGAATATAGTTATCGGCAAAGTAAATTCAAGCATGAATGGAAAGAAAAGTTTCTGATTACAGCTGTTACTTACCGTCTTTCAAACGTTTTCACTCCCCGATTGGATTATGGGAATATCCGCACCAAGCTTGCTGAAAAGAAGATTATGCAGCCAACGGCAGAGGAGTTGCGCCGTACAATCATTGAAATACGGCAGGAAAAACTCCCCGATCCCAAAGTAATGGGAAATGCCGGCAGCTTCTTTATGAACCCTATTGTGGATGAAGATAAATATAAACAGTTGCGCATGCAATATCCTCAGATACCTTCTTATCAGGTAACTGAACACACTTATAAAATTCCGGCTGGTTGGATGATTGAGCAGTGTGGCTGGAAAGGCAAGGCTTTGGGAAAGGCCGGAGTGCATGACAAGCAGGCTTTGGTGTTGGTTAATCGTGGCGGTGCTTCGGGAAAAGATATCATCACACTATGCCATACCATTCAGCACGATGTGAAAGAACGTTTCGGGATAGAGATTAATCCGGAGGTGAATATACGATGAAAGTGGTTCTTCTGGGCACGGGAACCTCTCAGGGAGTTCCCGTTTTAGGTTGTAATTGCGAAGTATGCAAAAGCAGTGATCCTCGCGATCATCGTTTTCGGACTTCTGCTTTGATAGAAACGGAGTCGACCCGAGTACTGATAGACTGTGGCCCTGACTTCAGGGAGCAAATGCTTTTGCAGCCTTTCAGGAAGATTGATGCCGTTTTACTGACGCATATTCACTATGATCACGTGGGTGGTATTGATGACCTGCGCCCATTTTGTAAATTCGGTGACATTGATATTTATACGGATTCAAATGTCATTCATGGGCTAAAGCACAACATGCCCTATTGTTTTCCCACGAATGGAGACCTCTATCCGGGAGTTCCCAGACTGATTTTGCATGAGATTAAACCGCATGAAAGATTTTCTGTCGGTGATATTGACATTGTTCCCATAACAGTGATGCATGATACATTGCCTGTTCTTGGTTTCAGAATGGGCAAACTTGCCTATATCACAGACATGAAGCGGATAGAAGAAACAGAGCTTTCTTACCTGGCAGGTATAGAGGTGTTGGTTGTCAATGGGTTAAGATGGAAGCGGGAACATCATAGCCACCAACTGATTGATGATGCCATTGCCTTTTCCAAAGTGCTTGGTGTAAAACGGGTTTATCTTATTCACATGACACACGAAATCGGCTTGCATAATGAAGCAGGCCGACTTCTTCCTCATGGTGTTGAATTTGGGTATGACGGTGAAACGATTACCGTTTGAACTTGCGGTAAAGCTTCCAACCCAATATTGCACCGTCAATGACAGTTGCACCTGTATTGATAAGACTTGATATCCGTTTTGAAGGTGATGTGTTCTTATCGAAGATATCAGATGGTTTGAAAAGGCTATGCCAAAGTGTCCGTATCTTCTGGTCGTCCTTCAAGATGTCATTACGCAGCATTTCCTTGCGTATTCTGATATCATTAAGTGATTTATATTCAGTAACAGTTTCCATGAATTATTTGCTGAAAAAAAGGTTTGCTAAAAAACGGACCAAAGGCCTTTCTATCCACTGATGCCTAAAAAGAATACACAAGACGAGTAGTAAAAGGTAGCAACACCCCACGATAGAGAAAGCGGCAACACTTCCCAAGCAAGTGCTGAGCAGAAAAGCTGCGGCAAAACTGAGGTAAATAAGTGCCAACATCATTAGAACAACGATTACCGCCGAGATTGTAATTGCAGTAATCAGCCGCACGACTTTCTCAACTACATCAAGCTTCAAACATTCTTTCTGAAGCTCGATGTAGTGTTTGAACACCTCTACGAGTTGTCCTATAGTTTCGATATTTCTGTCGTTTGAGAACATGATTATTCAGCAACAACGTCAGTAGCAGCGTCTTTGATGTCATCAACGAAGTCGTCTACATCCTTGCGTGTAAGTTTGATATTATGCTTCTTGCAGAAATCATCAACCGCATCAGTGATCTTTGTACGTGTGTCTGTTCCCTTTTCCGGAGCCATCAACAGACCTAATGCAGCACCAGCAATAGCACCACCTAAGAATGCTCCAATGTAACCTAATGTCTTCATAATCCTAAAATTTAGTTGATAAATATATAAACTTGTATCCTTTAATATCTTAATATATCGTCATGAATACATAGGCAAATATAATAAAAGTTTTGCAATAAAACAATGAAAGCGAATTCAAATTTTATTAAATCCTTATGATTTTCTTGATTTAACAAACTTTATGTGGGCTTTTCGCAGGTAATTGTGATATATTTTGTATTTTCGCACGAAATATGATTAAAGTCTAATTTCATTAAAATAAGAGAATTATGAAAAAAACTATGGTATTGTGTATAAGTCTCTGTACGGCTTTAGCTTTTACAAGTTGTAAGTCAAGTGAGAGTGCTTATAAGAAGGCGTATGACAAGGCTAAGGCTCAAGAAGCAACGCAGCAGAATGAGCCTATGACAACTTCTCCGGTGGTTACTCCACTTGAGCAGAAATCTGCAACCGAGACAACGGTGATGGATAATGTGGATAATGCTGTTGTTCGTCAGGAGAATTTCTCTGTGGTTAATGGCCCTGAAGTCAAGAATTTCGGTGTTGTAGTAGGTTCTTTCTCATTGAAAGCCAATGCCGAAGGTGTTCAGAATACGTTGAGAAATGCCGGATATAATCCAACGATTGTCTATAACAATGAGCGTAATATGTATCGAGTAGTTGCTACTTCGTTCGATAGTAAGGCTGATGCCGTTAGGAGTCGTGATGCATTGCGTGCTAAATACTCAGATGCTTGGTTGCTATTCAAGAAATAAACAAGTAACTATCCTCAGTAGAGAATAGTTTAATGATATGGCACGTATACTTTCTATAGATTACGGTAAAAAGCGTACGGGATTGGCAGTGACCGATTCATTGCAGATTATTGCAAATGGATTGGCCACTGTTTCTACATCTTCTCTTATAGATTACCTTAAAGACTACATTGCAAAAGAGTCGGTAGAACGGATTGTGATAGGCCGACCTACACAGCCGGATGGCCGACCCAGCGAAAACCTTGCACGTGTGGAGCAGTTTGTCAATCGCTGGCGTAAGCTCGTGCCAAACATACCCATAGAGTATTACGATGAGCGCTTCACTTCGGTTCTAGCCCATCAAGTTGTCATTGACAGTGGGGTTAGGAAAAAGGTCAGAAAAGAAAATAAAGGCTTGATAGATGAGATTTCTGCAACGATTATCTTGCAGGATTACATGCAGTACAGGCACTCGATGTTAAATAGAAAATAAGATTAATTCATGATATTACCTATATATATATATGGCCAACCTGTATTGAGGAGGGTTGCACAGGATATAACTGCTGATTATCCTCAGCTGAAAGAACTCATTGGAGATATGTTTGAGACGCTGACTGCAAGCAACGGTATTGGGTTGGCGGCCCCACAGATAGGCAAGGATATCCGTGTTGTGGTTATTGACCTTGATGTCTTGAGTGATGACTACCCTGAATACAAGGGGCTCAGAAAGGCATTCATCAATGCACATATTCTCGAATTTGATGAAGACTCCCCCAAAGAAACGATGGAAGAAGGGTGTCTGTCCCTGCCCGGACTTTCTGAAAAAGTGACTCGTCCGACGCGTATCCACGTGAAATATCAGGATGAAGATTTTGTCGAACACGATGAGTGGATTGATGGTTTCCTTGCACGAGTGATGCAACATGAATTTGATCATTTAGAGGGAAAAATGTTCATTGATCGTATTCCCCCTCTCCGAAAGCAAATGATTTTCAGCAAACTCAAGGCAATGATGAAAGGTAAGTTCCGTTGTGCTTACCGAACTAAAGTGGCTCATAAGTAATGTTTGCAAATGATGAAGCGACTGCTGACATTGTTTGCAATAGTGGTTACGGTGCATTTTGCTGCGTATTCACAATACAACACAGAGCGTTTGCTTGATGTCAGTGCTACGGCATTGGACAATAGAGACTATGTAGTCGTTATTCAACATTGCAACAATATCATTTCCAACAGGCCTTATTTATATAGAGCTTGGTTTTATCGTGGTATAGCCAAACAGCGGCTTGGCGACTATACCGGTGCAGAAGAGGATTTTAATCAAGCCGTAAAACTTAATCCCTACGTACACGAACTGTTTCGTGAACGTGCCAATAATCGAATTGTCTTACGGTCATATGTGGATGCAATCCGCGACTATGACAGAGCAATCGCCTTGGATCCGGATAATAAAGAGTATTGGTTTAACAGGGCGCTTTCACGCTATTATAAGCATGAGGTACAGCAGACACGTCATGATTTGCAATATATCTTGAAGCGATGGCCTGCACTCCCCAATACTTATGCACTGATGACCGAAACCTATCTGAATGCCAATGATACGTTGCAGGCACGGCAATGGGCAGAGAAAACTGTGAGAGTTAACCCTTACGATGGTAACTCTTGGTCGATATTGGGACGTCTGTATCTGAGGCAAAGTAATTGGCGCAAGGCTGATCAGGCTTTTGGAAAAGCTATTCACTACACCCCCAATGTGGTCAACAACTACACTTATCGTGCCATGTGTCGGGTTAATCTCAACAAGCTCCGACAGGCTATGGAAGACTTCAACAAGGCCATAGAAATGGATCCTAACAGTTTCCTTGCGCATTATAATCGTGGGCTTTTGGGGCTGACAGTGGGAGATGATAACAATGCAATCAAGGATTTCAGCTATGTATTGCGCCTTGAACCTAACAATCTGCAAGCCCTATATAATCGTGCATTATTGTTGGACAGAGTGGGTGACTATCGTGGAGCTATCAGCGATTATTCGCGTGTAATCTCCAAGTTTCCTAATTTCTGGTCAGGTCTTCTTAGCCGTGCCAAATGCTATCGACACTTGGGGTTGACTGCAAAAGCAGAACTCGATGAATTTCGGGTATTGAAAGCTCAGATGAACAAGCATCTTGGAATTCAGCAGCGTTGGAGCAAGGAGAAGTTGCGCAGCGTTAGGAAAATGAACGACTTTGATATTGAGAAATACGATCAGTGGATTGTTCTGAATGATGAAGTATCTACACCGCAATATTCAAGTAAAATCCGTGGATATATCCAGAACCGTGAAGTTTCCACAGATTACATGCCCCTGTATTTCCTGTCTCTACAGCCCTATTCCAACGGAATAAATGAATATCAGATTGTAAACAAGTCTGTTGATGCTTTCAATCTTAAAAAGTCTGCCTTACACAAACTATATGTCAGTTGCCGCATTGCGCCCGCAGAGCCCCTGCAGGCCAAACAATTCTTCCAATTGATAGAGACACTTACTTCGCGCATTCAGGCTTCTACCGATATGAAAGTGCTTCCCGATTTGCTCTTACAGCGTGCTGTTGCCTACACGACAACCTACAATTACGAAGCAGCCTTGAATGATCTGAACGCCTGTATAGAGCAGGATTCAACCCTTGCTTTGGCTTATTGGCAAAGGGCTGCCTGTCTGTTGGCATCGAAGGAACATGCAACCCCTGCAAAGACCAATGGTCTGTTTATCAAGAAAGTCGCTGACGATTTGAAGCGTGCCATTGCACTTGATGCCGGCAATCCCTATCTGCTTTATGATTTAGGCAATATCTATGCTTTGCAGAGTGATTATACAAATGCCATCATTTGCTATGGAAGTGCCCTGAAATACAACAGTCGTATTGCCGAAGCCTACTATAATCGAGGCATTGCAAAGATGGCTTTACAGCAGCAGTCGGATGCTTTGAAAGACTTAGGTACTGCAGGTGAATTGGGACTTTATGACGCCTATGCTTTGATTAAGCGGTATTCTACGAAGAAATAGCAAAATAATGTGTTTCTTTATTTTGCCATCTCATGCTTTTAGAGTAACTTTGCGCTAACAATTGATTTATAAAACTAATTTGTAATATGGTTAAAATCACTTTCCCAGACGGATCTGTCCGTGAGTACGAACAGGGCGTAACTGGTTTGCAAATCGCAGAGAGTATTTCGCCGGCTCTCGCCCGCAACGTTGTATCTTGCGGGGTTAACGGTGAGACTGTAGAATTAAATCGTCCGATTAATGAGGATGCAAAGATTGCACTTTATAAGTTTGACGATGAAGAAGGCAAGCATACCTTCTGGCATACTTCAGCCCATCTTCTTGCAGAAGCTTTGCAGGAACTCTATCCGGGCATTCAGTTTGGCTTTGGGCCTGCTGTTGAAAGCGGCTTCTTCTATGATGTCATGCCACCAAAAGGACAGACTATTTCAGAAAATGACTTCCCGAAGATAGAGGCTAAGATGCTTGAATTGGCCAAGAAAGACGAGCCTGTTGTCCGCAAGAATATCTCTAAGTCTGACGCGCTTCAAGAGTTTCAGGCTGACGGACAGACCTATAAATGTGAACATATCGAGCAGGATTTGGAAGATGGAACCATATCTACCTATACCCAAGGACACTTTACAGACCTCTGCCGTGGGCCACACTTGATGTCAACAGGACTTATCAAGGCTGTCAAGATAACGAGTGTTGCTGGTGCATTCTGGCGTGGAGATGCCAAACGTGAGCAAATGACCCGCATCTATGGCATCACTTTCCCGAAGAAGAAACTTCTGGATGAATACCTTGTTATGTTGGAGGAAGCCAAGAAGCGCGACCACCGAAAGATTGGCAAGGAAATGGAACTTTTCATGTTCTCTGACCGTGTAGGGAAAGGGCTTCCTATTTGGTTACCCAAGGGAACACAACTGCGCCTGCGTCTTCAGGAGCTGCTGCGTAGTCTCTTGCGCCCTTATAACTACCAGGAAGTCATCACTCCGGGCATCGGTGGAAAGAGTCTTTATGTCACTTCGGGCCACTATGCACATTATGGCAAAGATGCTTTCCAGCCAATCCATACGCCTGAAGAAGACGAGGAATACATGTTGAAACCGATGAACTGTCCTCATCACTGTGAGGTCTATGCCCGCAAACCTCGTTCCTACAAGGACTTGCCTTTGCGTATCGCAGAGTTTGGAACGGTGTTCCGCTATGAGAAGAGTGGAGAGCTGCATGGGCTTACCCGTGTGCGCACTTTCACGCAGGATGATGCACATATCTTTGTGCGTCCCGATCAGGTCAAAGCTGAATTTGAAACCAACATTGATATCATTCTCAAGGTGTTCAAGACTTTCCAATTCGATAACTACGAGGCACAGATTTCATTGCGTGACCCAAAAGACAAGGAAAAGTATATTGGCTCGGATGAGATTTGGGAGGAAAGTCAGAATGCCATCCGCGAAGCTTGCAAGGAGAAGGGACTTGTTGCACGTGAAGAAATTGGTGAAGCCGCATTCTATGGGCCTAAACTTGACTTCATGGTGAAAGATGCTATCGGGCGTAAATGGCAGTTAGGCACAATTCAGGTTGACTACAACCTGCCCGCTCGTTTCAAGCTTGAATATACGGCTGAAGACAACACCAAGAAGACTCCGGTGATGATACACCGAGCACCGTTCGGCTCGTTAGAGCGTTTCACTGCAGTGCTCATCGAACACACCGCAGGTCACTTCCCATTGTGGCTCACTCCCGATCAGGTTGCAATTCTGCCTATTTCAGAGAAATATAACGATTATGCAAAGCAGGTTAGCAAGTATTTCGACTCCGTGGGTGTGCGCGCTGTCATTGATGACCGCAATGAGAAGATTGGACGTAAAATCCGCGATAATGAGTTGAAGCGTATTCCTTACATGGTCATTGTCGGTGAGAAAGAAGCTGCCGAAGGGCTTGTTTCCATGCGTAAGCAGGGAGGAGGCGAGCAGGCTACCATGAAAATGGAAGAGTTTGCCAACCGTATTAATGCAGAAGTTGCAGACATGTTGAAGACTCTGGATTAATCATCCTCCGGAGAATTTCATCGCTAAGCGAAAGCTCCTTTTCAGGAATAGATATCGTATAAAGGACCGGCAGCAATGCTCCATCATTGGGACTTGCTTGCCGGCTCTTTCTGTTTTGCAGGGGAAATCCATATGGAAACACATTCTCATCTCTATCGAATTACCTTGCAATCTACGTCATATTACACTGCAATCTACGTCATATTACACTGCAATCTACGTCATATTACACTGCAATCTACGTCATATTACACTGCAATCTACGTCATGTTACCGCCTGTTTTGAGTCAAAATAGGTCGTCATCTGCATGTAGTCAGCGGGCTTGATGCGCTTCAATGGTGCTGTGCAAGACTTCTCTGCTCATAGAGATGATTTTGATAGGCCATGAACTGTGCCCGCGTGTTGCTTCCTGGACGCATCAGATTGGCCAAATAGTCCTTGGCATCTGCTGCAGAACGTACATGTTTGGCATGCATCTGACAATAGTGCCAGAACCAGAAGAGCACATTCCGACGCACGGTGAAATTCTTGCAGACCGCAAGGTTTGCCATATATTCAAGACTTGCCATATAGTCATTATCCTGATAGAGCTGGCTGAGAAGCTGGCGCGGTATGCCTTCTTCTGAAGGCGAGGGGGCAGCAACCGAAGGCTGCTCTTCCCGATGTCTGACGGGCGCAACCTGTGATTTTGCCATAGTTGTTGCCTTTGCATGATTTCTCTGTAGGGTGCAGGCTGCTGACGGTGTGTCGGCTTTTGCCGAAAGTTTTGTTCCCGATTGAGAATTATTCTTAGAAGAATCGGCGTCGACGTCGGCCTTTTCTACTTCTTTTTCTTCGTCTTTTATTTGTTCTTGTTCTTTGTTCTTGTTCTTAGGAAAGCTAACTTCTTGATTATCAAGTGTCTCATTTGTTAATTTATCTAAACTTCTGTTTGACTTTTCTTTTTTTGCTGAAGTTTTGAGGAAAAACCGTAAAAGATACGGACTTGAAAATATCTTTCCTCCTGCTTCAATTTCAAAGAGTGAAGGGAAGTCAGCTATAAGCTGCAAAATGGTGCGTCGGTTTTTATGGCATGCGTGTGCAATTTCGCCTACAACATAGAGAGGGGCACGGCAGTCCGTACGGCGTTCTATGAGGTATTTCATGATATAGAGCACAATTCCCCAACCCTCTATGCCATATTTATCCCTGACAAGTGTCATGTCGTAAGAATTGAGCATCGAGATTTCGAAGCGCACGAAGATTTCTGACTCTTTACAGTCGCGGTGGTTTCGGGCTACCACATGGCCCTGTTGTTTCCTGATTTTTTCCATCGGAGTATGATTATTAAGTTGTTATCCTCTTTATAAAAGACAGACTTCATGAAGCAGATTGCAAATGCGTTTGATACCTTTCATTTGGACTGTCGCCTGCAAAGATACAAAATTTCATACTCCATTTGCAAGTCTTTTCCAAAGAAATTCATGAGGAAAGCTTAGTGTACACCTATTTTGTATCACTTTTCAGCCTTTGTGGTTGTTTCGTTCAAGCTTTTAATAACAATGTCAAGAGACATTTCATCAACAAAAATCCCCTCTTGGAAAATATCCAAAAGGGGACTAAGAGTTTGTTGGCATCTGCGAAATATGACAGGTGTGCAGCCTGTTTTCGCAAAGCTACATCTGTTTATTTCTTGTTCAGAGCGAGGTCAAGTGCAACGGCAATAGCTACGGTTGCACCTACCATTGGGTTGTTACCCATTCCCAAGAAGCCCATCATCTCAACGTGGGCAGGAACTGAAGAAGAACCTGCAAACTGCGCATCAGAGTGCATGCGGCCCATGGTGTCGGTCATACCGTAAGAAGCGGGGCCTGCTGCCATGTTGTCCGGATGCAGTGTACGGCCCGTACCACCACCTGAAGCCACGGAGAAGTAAGGCTTGCCTGCTGCTACACGCTCCTTCTTATAAGTGCCGGCTACCGGGTGCTGGAAGCGCGTCGGATTGGTAGAATTACCGGTGATAGATACGTCAACGTTCTCTTTCCACAGGATAGCAACACCTTCGCGAACATCATCAGCGCCATAACACTTTACTTTTGCGCGTGGCCCATCAGAGTAGGCAGTCTCTTTTACAACGTTAACTTGGCCCGTATAGTAGTCAAACTTGGTCTGAACGTATGTGAAGCCATTGATGCGGCTGATAATCATTGCAGCATCCTTACCAAGACCATTCAGGATAACGCGAAGTGGTTTACGGCGAACCTTGTTGGCCATTTCTGCAATCTTGATAGCACCTTCGGCAGCAGCAAACGACTCGTGACCTGCGAGGAAAGCGAAGCATTCTGTCTCTTCACGGAGCAGACGTGCTGCAAGGTTACCATGACCGAGACCTACTTTGCGGTCATCGGCAACAGAACCGGGAATACAAAAGCTCTGCAAACCAATTCCGATAGCCTCTGCTGCATCAGCAGCTGTCTTTACACCTTTCTTTATAGCGATAGCTGTTCCACATACATAAGCCCACTTTGCATTCTCAAAGCAGATGCGTTGTGTGTCCTCACACATCTGATAAGGATCTACACCAGCCTGCTCGCAAATCTCATTAGCCTCTTCGATACTGTTGATACCGTTCTCTTTCAGCGCTGCAAGGACTTGGTCTATACGGCGCTCCTGGCTCTCAAAACTTACTTTTCTAATCATTTCTGTATCTCCTTATTTTTTACGTGGATCAATAGATGTAACAGCACCTTGAGCCTCTGTTGTGCGGCCATAGCTACCCGTGAACTTCTTGACAGCCTCGTTTGCGTCCATACCATTCTTGATAGCTTCCATCATCTTGCCCAGATGTACATACTCATAACCGCAAACTTGGTTGTCTTTGTCAAGGAACTGCTTGGTGATGTAACCTTCTGTCAGTTCGAGATAGCGTGTGCCCTTTGCAACAGTGCCATAGAGTGTACCGGTCTGACTGCGGAGCCCCTTACCGAGATCCTCAAGACCTGCACCGATAACAAGACCGCCTTCAGAGAATGCACTCTGGCTGCGTCCATAGACAATCTGCAGGAAAAGCTCACGCATTGCAGTATTGATAGCATCACAAACCAAGTCGGTATTCAGCGCTTCGAGGATTGTCTTGCCTGGAAGTATCTCTGAAGCCATAGCTGCAGAGTGGGTCATACCGGTACAGCCGATAGTCTCTACGAGGCACTCCTGAATGACACCGTCCTTGATATTCAGTGAAAGTTTGCAGGCACCCTGCTGAGGAGCACACCAACCCACACCGTGAGTGTAACCCGAGATGTCTTTAATCTCTTTAGCTTGAATCCATTTTCCCTCTTCAGGAATAGGAGCTGGGCCATGATTTGGACCCTTTGCGACAACACACATGTTGTCGACTTCTTTAGAATAAATCATATTCGCTAAATAATTATATAAATAATGTTGTTGTATAATCTACATCTTGTTGCACGCAAAGTTATAAAAAAATGAGGAAAAATACCTACTTGTAGGTAGGCTTTTTCCTCATTTAATGATATTTTTTAGGATTGCAAACGGTCTGCTAACTATATTTCAGTAGCTTTGCAATGTTGAGTTTACAATTCCCTAATTTCATTTGAACAGCAGTTCATCTTTGTTGGGTGACTTGCTGACAGCAATGGTATCACCTTCTTTCAGGTTGTCCGAGAGAAGCTTTTCGCATACTCCATCCTCGATATAGTTCTGGATAGCACGCTTCAACGGACGGGCACCAAACTGCACATCATAGCCTTTCGTTGCTACAAACTCCTTGGCCGTATCGGTGATAGTCAGTTGATAGCCTAAGCCTTCTATGCGCTTGTAGAGGCCTTTCAATTCGATATTGATAATCTTCTTAATGGCATCAAGGTCGAGTTGGTCGAAAGTTATAATCTCATCCAAGCGGTTCAGGAACTCAGGTGCAAACTGCTTACTGAGGCTTTTCTGGATAATACCGCGTGCATATTCCTTGTCTTTGTCGTTAATGCTGAGTCCAACGTTTCCTCCGGCATTGAAACCTACACCATGGCCAAACTCTTTCAGCTGACGTGTTCCAGCGTTAGAAGTCATGATAATCACGGTGTTTCGGAAGTCAATCAACCGTCCGTTTCCATCCGTCAGCCTTCCTTCGTCAAGCACCTGGAGCAGCATGTTGAATACATTACCATGTGCTTTCTCAATCTCATCCAACAAAATGATGGAGTAGGGGTGGCGACGCACTTTCTCTGTAAGCTGTCCACCCTCTTCATATCCTACGTATCCGGGAGGTGCCCCCACTAATCTGGAGGTGTTGAAACTTTCGGAATATTCGCTCATGTCTATACGTATCAAGGCATCATCAGAGCCAAACATGTATTCAGCAAGCTTCTTTGCCAAATAAGTTTTGCCTACACCGGTAGGACCGAGGAACATGAAAACGCCAATCGGGTGGTTGGGATCTTTGATGCCAACGCGGTTGCGTTGAATGGCCTTCACCATTTTCTCAATCGCATTATCCTGCGCAATCACCTGCTCTTTCAGCACAGTTCCCATATTGCGCAAGCGCACATTCTCTGCTTCTGCAATGCGTTGTACAGGCACTCCTGCCATCATCGAAACCACATCGGCAACCTCTACCTCGGTTACAGTCTGACGAAGTGTATTGTCACCTGCGGTCCATTGGCGGTTGAGCTCTTCGATTTCCTGTTCCAAAGTGGTCTGATGATCACGGTAACCTGCAGCAAGTTCAAAGTTCTGATTTCTCACTGCTTGCTTCTTCTTCTGTATGGTTTCCTCCAATTCCTTCTGCTTTTCAGTCAATTCTTCAGGCATCTCTGCATGTTGCAGATGCACACGTGACCCCACTTCATCCAGCGCATCAATGGCTTTATCGGGGAAATAGCGGTCTGAAACATAGCGTTCTGTCAAATTGACACATGCTTTCAATGCCTCATCTGTATAGCTGACATGATGATGTTGCTCATATCTGTCTTTGATATTGTGCAGTATTGTCAGTGTCTCTTCAGCAGAAGTCGGTTCTACCATGACTTTCTGGAAACGGCGTTCCAATGCTCCATCCTTCTCAATACTCTTGCGATATTCATCTATAGTGGTGGCACCGATGCACTGGATTACTCCGCGTGCCAATGCAGGTTTCATGATATTGGCTGCATCCATGCTGCCCGGAGTACTTCCGGCACCAATCATTGTATGGATTTCATCAATGAAAACAATGATATCGGGGTTCTTCTCAAGTTCGCTGATCAATGAACGGATGCGCTCTTCAAACTGTCCTCTGTATTTCGTTCCGGCCACAACAGCTGTCAGATCAAGATTAACAACGCGTTTGTTGAACAGAATGGGTGAAGTCTTATGCTGCACAATGAGTTGTGCCAGTCCCTCAACAATGGCGCTCTTGCCTACACCCGGTTCCCCGATGAGAATAGGATTGTTCTTTTTTCTGCGGCACAATATCTCTGTGACACGCAGGATTTCCTTTTCACGTCCGACCACTTTGTCAAGCTTTCCTTCTGCTGCAGCCTGGGTCAAATCGGTAGAAAAGTTATCAAGAACAGGCGTTCCTTTCTTTTGTTCGCTGCCGGAAGTCTTGGTGAAAGCCTGTTTCCTGTTGGCTCCCTGCTGCGACATAGCCTCTTCTTCCTCCTCTTCTTCCTCGGGCATACCGAAACTATTCGTGGGTTTGGCATTGCTGCTCATCTGGGTTTTCAGGTAAGCGAGCGTATCTTCATAATTCATATGGTTTTCTTCCAGAATTTCCTTAGCTCCATTGTTCACTTGATCATGCAGGATAGCCAACACAAGATGCTGCACATCAACCATTTGTGTGTGTTGTATACGAGCCTCGAGAACTGCGAGTTTCAAGATGTTGTTGGCTTGTTCGTTCAGCACGAGTTCCGAGGTAATCATGGCCGAAGTGATGTCATCCTGCCTTACCCTGTCTTCCAATTCAGTCTTTACATTGCTTTCATTGATATTCATGCGCTGGAAAAGACTGTGGAGCAGACTGTCCTTTCCACGCAATATACCTAAGACAAGATGTTCAGGCCCTACAGAACGGCTGGCCAATCGGTTGGCCTCCTCTCTGCTGAATGCCAATATTTCTGAAACTTTAGGTGAGAACTGACTTGTCATATATTATAGTCTCCTATTCTTAGTTTATGATTGATTTGCTGTTACAAATATACTATTTATCATGAGACTTTGCAAAGGTTATGCCAAAAATTGCGTGCAATCTCCTGCCCAACAGCTGTCATCGTGCAATGCCCTGCTTTGTCATCTCTGTCTGATTGTCGTGCAATCTGCGTCAACTTACGCTTTAATATGCGTCAGATTGCACGTTGTTCTGACGCAAATCAGAAATCTTCCGGACATGTGAATTACATCTGCCTTCTGCTGCTAAGCAAAGTGACATAAAAGAACAGAGCCGACTGGAAAAGACCAATCGGCTCTGTTTTATCATTCTTTTTAATCGTTATGCACATGTGTAACCTCTTCCATTCAACATTCCCTCACCGTAGCAAGACATTGAATCTTTATAGGTTTTCACAATCTTTATAATCACACTCTTCATTTTCATTGTCAAATTTTTCATCTTTTTACCTTTTTAATTCTACTTAAACTAAACATCTAAAGCGCCTATTATGCGCTTGTTATCCTTTTTGTGACTGCAAAGATAGTGCACATTTTGTGTCATGACAAGGATTTGACAGTATAAAGTTAAGAATGACAGTAATTTCTTGACGAATGTCAACTTATTAGTGTCAGGCTGTAAAACCAGAGACAACAGGTGGCAGATGATGCAATTTCCCTTTAGTTGCGGGTACTCCGCATGGACAATGCGATGCGTTTACGCCTAAGGTCTACTTCTATAACACGCACTCGGACATGCTGGTGGAGCTTGACAACCTCGTTGGGATCCTTAATGAATTTATCGGCCATTTGCGAGATATGAACAAGTCCGTCCTGATGAACACCTATGTCAACAAAAGCCCCGAAGTTGGTGATGTTGGTCACGATGCCCGGCAGTTCCATACCGACAATGAGGTCTTCTACCGTGTGCACGCGTTCATCAAAGCGGAATTCTTCAAGCTGTTCGCGCGGGTCAAGGCCCGGCTTTTCGAGTTCTTTCAAAATGTCGTGGAGGGTAGGGAGTCCCACTTCTGACGTGACAAACTGCTGCAAAGGAATTTGTTTCAGGCGTTCATGGTTGCCAATAAGATCGCTGACCCTGCATCGCTGTTCCTTTGCCATGACTTCGACAAGGGCATAACGCTCGGGGTGTACAGCCGAGTTGTCAAGGGGATTACGCGCGTTGGGGATGCGAAGAAAGCCCGCACACTGCTCATAAGCCACACTGCCCAAGCGTGGAACTTTCTTCAGTTCGCTGCGCGAAGCGAAGGCACCATGCTCATGTCGGTAGTCAACAATATTCTGTGCGAGGGAAGGGCCAAGTCCACTTACATAGGTGAGCAAATGCTTAGAGGCTGTATTGAGGTTCACTCCAACTTGGTTGACACAGCTTTCCACAGTGCGGTCAAGCGATTGTTTCAACTTTGTCTGGTTCACATCATGCTGATATTGCCCCACACCGATGCTCTTGGCATCAATCTTAACCAATTCGGCAAGTGGGTCCATAAGGCGTCGGCCGATAGAAATTGCTCCGCGTACCGTGAGATCAAGGTCGGGAAACTCATTGCGCCCATTCTCTGAAGCCGAATAAATGGAAGCTCCGTCTTCACTGACCACATAGACAGGTACATTGTCTATCTGACGCAGAATGTCGGTCGTTTCGCGGCTTGCTGTACCATTTCCTACAGCAATGGCTTCCACATCATATCGACTGACAAGTTTTGTGAAGGCTGCCAGTGCGTCATTTCCAGATTTATTGCCTACGGTATAGACGACCGAATGATGTAGAAGATCGCCCTGTTCGCTAAGACAAACCACCTTACAACCCGTTCGAATGCCAGGGTCGACGGCCATAACGCGCTTCTGTCCCAACGGTGCAGCCAATAACAGTTGGCGCAGGTTTTCGGCAAACACCTTGATAGCTTCTTCATCGGCAGCCTCTTTGCTGGTGTTGGCAAACTCGGTTTCAATCGATGGTCTGACGAGTCTTTTATAAGCATCATCGCAGGCTTCGCCTACAAGTTGCTGGCATTTGCCCAAGCCATGAACATATTTTTTGCGGATTTTTTCAGTACATTGTTCGCTGTCAACATCGATATTGACTTTCAAGAAGCCCTCACTCTCACCACGACGCATGGCCAACAATCGGTGACTGCTGCATCGCTTGAGGGGCTCGCTGAATTCAAAATAGTCGGCAAACTTCTGTGCTCCTTCTTCCTCCCGCTTGCTTTTCACTGCTTTGGAAGTGATAACCGCTTCGCGCCTGAATACACTTCGTATCTGTTGGCGCACGGTTTCATCTTCACTGATGGCTTCTGCAATGATGTCCTTTGCACCTGCCAGCGCTTCATCAACACTTTTTATATCTCCTTTAAGAAAGCGTTTGGCAACAGTTTCGGGCTGTTGTTCGCGTTGCAACAGCAGGATTGTGGCTAAAGGTTCAAGTCCGTTTTCACGCGCAATCTGTGCCTTTGTTCTTCGTTTAGGCTTGAAAGGCAGATAAATATCCTCTAATTCAGTAGCGTCCCACGTAGCTTCTATCTTCCGCTTCAAGTCAGCTGTCAGTTTGCCTTGTTCTTCTATTGTCTTGCAGATGGTATCTTTTCGTTTGGTGAGTTCCTGCATCTTGGCGTATTGTTCGCTGATAGCAGCAATCTGAACTTCATCGAGTGAGCCTGTGCGTTCCTTGCGATAACGGGCAATAAAAGGGATAGTGCAGCCTTCATTGAGCAGCAAAATGGTGTTTTCCACCTGCTTTTCGGGAAGCATGAGCCTCTTGGCTATGATTTGATAATTGTTGTTCATGTCTGTAATTTGTTAAGTCGCAAAGGTACTACTATTCTTAAATAAATAGGAATTATTTTTGTAGTATTATTGATAATGGCTACCTTTGTATGCGCGAAATAAGCTAAATAGAATGATATCAGTAGAAGGTTTAAAGGTTGAATTTGGTGTGAAGCCGTTGTTCACCGACGTGAGTTTTGTTGTGAACGATCGTGACAGAATAGCGCTTGTTGGGAAGAATGGTGCAGGAAAATCTACGATGTTGAAGATACTTTGCGGTCTTCAGCAACCCACGAGTGGCGTTGTTTCCGTTCCGAATGATGTCACCATAGGCTATTTGCCACAGGTGATGAAGCTGCAGGATGACACTACCGTGCGCGAAGAAACACGCAAAGCGTTTTCCGATAACACGAAGATGAAAGCTCGATTGAAGAAAATGGAGCAGGAAATGGCCGACCGAACAGATTACGAAAGTGATGACTACGCCGCGCTTGTAGAACGCTTCACGCAGGAACATGAACGTTATATGATGCTCGGAGGAGAGAACTATGAGGCTGAAATAGAACGTACACTGACCGGTCTTGGCTTCACACGTGATGACTTTGAACGACCTACTAAAGAGTTCTCAGGAGGCTGGCGTATGCGCATTGAGCTGGCAAAGATACTGTTGAAAAAGCCTGATGTGCTGTTGCTTGATGAGCCTACCAATCACCTTGATATCGAGAGTATACAGTGGTTGGAGCAGTTCTTGGTGCAGAGTCCGAGTGCAGTTGTGCTGGTAAGTCACGACCGTGCTTTTATCAATAATGTAACCAACAGAACATTGGAGATTGTTTGTGGCCATGTTGAAGACTATAAAGTAAAATATAATGAATACCTTGTTTTGCGCAAGGAACGCCGTGAACAACAGTTACGCGCTTACGAAAACCAGCAGAAAGAGATTGCCGATACAAAGGCTTTTATCGAGCGGTTCAGGTATCAGGCCACGAAAGCCGTGCAGGTGCAGCAACGCATTCGGCAGCTTGAAAAGATAGTTCCCATTGAGGTTGACGAGGTGGATAACAGTGCCATGCATTTGAAATTTCCCCCTTGTCTGCGTAGTGGCGATTATCCCATCATCTGTGACGACGTGCGGAAAGACTATGGTTCGCACACCGTTTTCGAACATGTAACGCTGACCATCAAGCGCGGTGAGAAAGTAGCTTTTGTCGGAAAGAATGGTGAAGGAAAGTCAACGCTTGTAAAATGTATCATGGGTGAAATTCCCTATACAGGCAAGTTGAAGATTGGACATAATGTTCAAATTGGCTATTTTGCCCAAAATCAGGCTCAGCTTCTTGATGAGTCGCTCAGCATCTATGATACGATAGACCGCGTGGCTACAGGGGATATACGACTGAAAATCAATGACCTGCTCGGTGCTTTCATGTTTGGTGGTGAGACTTCTGAAAAGAAAGTGAAGTTCCTCAGCGGTGGAGAACGCAGCCGATTGGCTATGATCAAGCTGCTGCTTGAACCCGTCAACTTGTTGATACTCGATGAACCGACCAATCATCTTGACCTGCCTTCAAAGGATGTTTTGAAAGAAGCGATCAAGGCTTTTGATGGAACAGCCATTATCGTCAGTCATGACCGTGAGTTCCTTGATGGTCTTGTGGATAAGGTATATGAGTTTGGTGGTGGAAAGATTGTTGAGCATTTAGGTGGTATCTACGACTATTTGCGCGTGCATCATGCCGAAACCATTCAGGAAGCAATAGACAATAAGGCTGCTGTTGAACCGGAAGAAAAGCACCTTGAAGTACAGGAAAAGGCAGGAAAACAGAACTACCAGGAGCGCAAGGAATGGCAGAAGAAGATTAATAAGGCCGAAAAAGCCGTAAAGGAAAGCGAGAAACGCATTGCCAATATGGAACAACGTATCAAAGAACTTGATGCGCTGTTGATGGACCCCAAGAATGCATCTGACATGGAACTCGTTACCGAATATACCTCTACCAAGCAGAAATTAGACCAGGAAAACGAGCAGTGGTTTATGCTTTCAGAGGCATTGAATGAACTTAAAGATAAGGTTTAACAAAATAATATATAAACATGAAAATGAAGAAAATCATTCCATTGATGATGATGGCCACTGTTCCTGTAATGGGAGTAGCCCAAAATCAGTCTGGACTTTACGAGAAGAACTTCGATCGTTCGGTACGTCCACAGGACGATTTCTACCAATTTGCTACGGGTGGATGGCAGAAAAACAATCCTCTTCCCGCTGCTTATAGCCGTTTTGGAAGTTTCGATCAGTTGCAGGAAGACAACAACAAGCGCATCAACACCATTCTCGGTGAGTTGCAGAAAAAGAAGTACAAGCAGGGAACAATAGAGCAGAAACTCTCTGATTTCTACAAGTTAGCCCTTGATGTCGACCGCAGAAACAAAGACGGTATAGCTCCTGTCAAGGGATTGTTGGATGAGATTGAGGCCGCCAAGAGCGTAAAGGCGCTTCGTGCCTTGCAGTTGAAATATGCTGCACAAGGCTATGGCATTCAGTATGCAGCAGGCTTTGGAGCTGATGAGAAAGATGTAAAGAACAACATTCTGAACATCTATCAGAGCGGTCTGACATTGGGCCAAAAGGACTATTATCTCAACAATGACTCGGCAACCGTTGCTATCCGTGATGCCTACAAGAATTATATCATGCAGATGTTCTGCCTGTATGGTTTTACAGAAGCACAGGCCAAGAAGCGCAGTAAGGATGTTTTCCGCCAGGAAACTCTTGTTGCCTTGATTTCCAAGAGCATGACAGAATTGCGCAATCCACAGGCCAATTACAACAAGATGACATTGGAAGAAGTGAAGGCAGATTATCCAAACATTCCTATCGAACAGCTTGCCAATGCAGAGGGTATCAAGTCAGCTTACATACAGAAGATGATTGTTGGTCAGCCTTCTTTCATGGCAGGACTCGATAAACTCATGTCACTCCAGACAGCAGATGAAATCAAAGCCTTGATGGAGTGGGACGTTATCAGCAGCAGTGCAAGCTATCTGACGGATGAAATCCGCGAGACAAACTTTGATTTCTTCGGCAAGACCATGAGTGGTCGCAAGGAAGATTACCCGCTTTGGAAGCGTGCAACCAATCAAGTGCAGGCGCAGATGGGAGAGGCTTTGGGCCGTATCTATGCAAAACGCTACTTCCCTGAGTCTTCCAAGAAGATGATGACAGACCTTGTGAAGAATCTCCAAGTGAGTCTTGGACAGCGTATTGATGCCCAGACATGGATGAGCGATTCAACCAAAGCCAATGCACATGCCAAGCTTGACCGCTTCTATGTGAAGATTGGTTATCCCAACAAATGGACTGACTACAGCCGTTTGACCATTGATCCTCATAAGAGTTTCTACGAGAATGTAATGGCTTGCCGCAAGTTTGCCCATGACAAAGAAATTGAAGACAAGGCAGGTAAGCCTGTTGACAGAGACGAATGGGGCATGACACCACAGACAGTGAATGCCTACTACAATCCAACGACGAATGAAATCTGCTTCCCTGCAGGTATTCTTCAGTATCCGTTCTTTGATCCGAAGGCCGATGAAGCATTCAACTATGGTGCTATCGGTGTAGTCATCGGTCATGAAATGACTCACGGATTTGATGATCAGGGGCGCCAGTATGATGCAGACGGCAATATGAAAGACTGGTGGACTGCCAGTGATGCCAAGGGATTTGATAAGCGTGCAAAGCTTTATTCAGACTTCTTTGATGGCATTGAGGTGCTTCCCGGCTTGCATGCTAACGGTAAATTCACGCTTGGTGAAAACCTTGCTGACCACGGAGGTCTTGAGGTTGCTTACAATGCACTGATGAATGCAACGGCAAAGAAGCCTTTGAAAGACAAAGATGGTTTCACACCTGCACAGCGTTTCTTCTTGGCTTATGCCGGTGTTTGGGGACAGAACATCACCGACAAGGAAATCCGCAACCGTGTAAAGCGTGACCCACACTCATTGGGTAAATGGCGCGTTAACGGTGCACTGCCTCATATCAATGCTTTCTATAAGGCTTGGAATATCAAGAAAGGCGACAAGATGTACTTGCCGGAGAACGAGCGTCTGCAGCTTTGGTAACCCGAAGATAGACTGTAGATATCCACAGGATAAGGGGATGCGGGAATATATTTCCGCATCCTTTTTTATTTTTCCAAATAAAAACCATACCTTTGTATCATTAATATTTTGAGACGAAAATGCCGTTAAGACTCCCCGACAGACTGCCTGCCATTGATATTCTGAAAAGAGAGAATATCTTTGTTATGGACGAAACACGTGCGCACAGCCAGGAAATCAGGCCTTTGCGCATCGTCATTCTCAACCTCATGCCGTTGAAGATAACGACGGAGACAGACCTTGTGCGTCTGCTTTCCAACACACCGTTACAGTTAGACATCTGCTTCATGAAACTGAAAAGCCACACACCGAAGAATACGCCTGTAGAACATATGATGATGTTCTATAAGGACTTCAATGAGCTTTCCAAACAGAAATTCGACGGCATGATCATTACCGGTGCACCGATTGAAACCATGGACTATGAAGATGTGGAGTATTGGTCGGAAATACAGAATATCTTCAATTGGGCCCGCACTCATGTCACAAGTACGATGTATCTATGCTGGGGAGCCATGGCCGGACTGTATCATTTCTACGGAATACCAAAGTATCCGCTGAAAAAAAAGATGTTTGGCATCTACCGCCAGCACACATTAGCCCCTACACTTCCTATCTTTCGTGGATTTGATGACAGTTTCACCATGCCGCAAAGCAGGCACACCGAAGTGCGCAGAGAGGATATCGAGGCACATCCGGAGCTTGAAATCATAGCAGAATCGCCCGAGAGTGGTGTCAGCATTGTCATGGCACGAGGAGGCCGTGAGTTCTTTATCACGGGCCATTTGGAGTATGCTCCCGACACACTCGACCGTGAGTATAGGCGTGATAGGGATACACGTGATGATGTAGAACAGCCTGTCAACTACTACAAGAACGATAATCCTGCCGAAGCTCCCATGGTTTCCTGGCGTGCACATGCCAACTTGTTCTATAACAACTGGATAAATTACTATGTTTATCAGACAACACCTTACAATATTGAGGATATCAAGTAAATGCGCAGTTTAGAACTTTTAGCCCCGGCAAAAAACCTTGAATGTGGCATGGCTGCTGTCAGTCATGGTGCTGATGCCGTATATATCGGTGCCTCACGCTTCAGTGCACGGGCAGCTGCCGGCAATACTGTTGAGGATATACACCAGCTGTGTGACTATGCACATCAGTATGGCGCACGTGTCTATGTCACGGTGAATACCATTCTCTATGAGGACGAATTAGCCGATACAAAACAGCTTCTGAAAGCGCTTAATGCCTGTGGTGTCGATGCCTTATTGGTGCAGGACATGGGTATTTTGGAACTGATTGCAGAATGGGATGACGAGAAACCTTTCCAAATGGAGTTGCATGCATCGACTCAAACCGATAACCGCACGGCCGAAAAAGTGAGGTGGTTGCAGGACGTTGGTTTCAAACGGGCTGTCTTGGCGCGTGAACTTTCGGCCCGAGAGATTGCAGGAATCCACCATGAGGTACCTGATATGGACCTTGAAGTCTTTGTGCATGGTGCCTTGTGTGTAAGCTATTCGGGCGTATGCTATGTTTCCCAACATTGCTTTAACCGCAGTGCCAACCGTGGATCCTGCGCACAATTCTGCCGCATGAAATTCGATTTGCTTGATGATAAGCAACAGGAAATCGAACATCAGCGCCATTTACTCTCCCTGCGTGATATGTGCCAGATTGACCATTTGGAGGAATTGGCCGACAGCGGTGCCTGTTCTTTCAAGATAGAAGGCCGACTGAAAGATGTTGAATACGTCAAGAATGTGGTCAGCGCCTATAGCCAACGGATAGACGAAATCATCAAGAAAGCCCCCGACCGCTATTGCCGAGCTTCACATGGAAAGGTGGAATATGATTTCCAACCCAATCTCAGAAAGACTTTCAACCGTGGTTTCACAACTTATTTTCTCAACGGTCGACAGGCCGATATCGCCTGTTTTGACACGCCGAAAGCCATGGGAGAATATGTCGGAAAGGTCAAGGAGATTCGTGGCAACTCATTCAATGTAGCGGGAACTGCAACATTTGAGAATGGCGATGGCCTCTGTTTTATCAACGAGGAGCATGAGCTTGAGGGCTTTCGCATCAACAAGGCAGTAGGCAACAGGCTGTTTCCTTTGAAGATGCCTGCCCGCCTTAAGCCGGGAATGGGACTCTACCGCAACAATGATGTGGCCTTCTCTCATCTGCTTTCAGGCGTGACGGCAAGGCGCAAGTTGCAGGTAGAGATGACCTTTCAGACCACGGATGACGGTTTTACTCTCCGTGTTTCTAACAAGGAAATGGGCGTGAAAGCCGAAGCAACCATTATATTTGACCACCAGGAGGCACGTCAGTCACAGGAGGAAAATATCAGAAAGCAGTTGGAAAAATTAGGCAACACGATCTTTGCATGCAAGGAAATCAAAATCGAAGACAAGGCCGGAAAGCTTTTCATACCTTCCAGTCTGCTTACCGAGTTACGCCGAAAGGCGATACAAGCCTTGGAACAACAGCTGGTGCAAAAGCAAGAGAGACCTGCAACAGAGCTGGCGGTTAAGAAGACAGAGGGTGTAGAAACGGTGATGCCCAAGGCATACAAGGCCTATCCCTACCTTTATAATATATCCAATCATCTTTCAAAAAGGTTTTTCGAAACGCAGGGACTGAAAAACATTCAGCCTGCCTTTGAACTTTCACCCACGCGCAACCCTTTGGTGATGCAATGTCGTCATTGCATACGCTTTGCTTTAGGTTACTGTGTGAAAAGGGGAGGGAAGCACCCCACTTGGAAAGAACCGCTCTATCTGCGGTTGGGGGATGGCAGGCGATTCCGATTGGAATTCAACTGCAAGGAATGCCAAATGAACATTTATGCAGAAACATAAAACTAAATCAGAACACCAACAATGAAGAACCATTTGAAGCATATCCGCCATTTTTTCAGTAGCAGCATCTGTGTATTGACCGTACTCCTGCTGATAACTTCATGTTATCATCAGAAGCCGGAGACACATGATGCCATGGTCACCTATAGTGCAAAGCAGATAGACTCACTGTCTTTTCAGGCCAAGCACCACTATACCAACAACTACAACTTCATTGTAAAGGCCGATTCCATGCCACTCATTCGCCAGCAACCCGAGGAGGTTTCGGCCCTTTTACCTACGGATACAATCTATGTCTACAAGCATAATCACCTGGTTGTAGCCGATATTCGCACGATACCCTCTGACTCGATAGACTCTGTCTGGATACAGGTGGCACGCGATCAGCACACCTTTGGCTGGCAGCGAGAGTCGGTGTTGTTGTCCAAAGTGGTACCCGATGACCCGATTTCACAGTTTATCTCTACCTTCTCTGATATTCACCTGCTGATATCATTGGTTATTGTTGTCTTGATTTTCACGGGCTATGTCACTCGAAAACTCATGCGCAAGAATGCCCATTTGGTGCATTTTCGCGATATAGACTCGTTCTATCCAACATTGTTGGCTATCATTGTGGCTTCTGCAGCGACTTTCTATGCCAGCATTCAGAACTTTGCCCCCGATGTGTGGCGACATTTCTATTTCCACCCTACGCTTAATCCCTGTTCGGTTCCACCCCTGCTTTCTGTCTTCCTGTCTTCTGTATGGGCCATGCTCATCGTAGGAATTGCAGCCATAGACGACACATTCCATAAACTCCCTGCAGGCGAGGCAGTGCTCTATATCTGCGGACTGATAGGCGTGTGTGCAGTGGACTATATCATTTTCAGCATCCTCTCGCTCTATTACATCGGCTATCTGCTGTTGGTCGCCTATGTCTATTTCGCCCTGTATCGCTATGCCACCAAGAACCGCACTCTCTTTGTTTGCGGCAACTGCGGGCATGCCTTGCGTCGTAAAGGACGTTGTCCTCACTGCGGTGCATGGAACAGTTGATTTCAAACATGCAGCAAACAAGCTTTCAATCTGCGTCAGATTACCTTGTCATTTGATGCAGATGACAGCGTAATCTCATGCAGATGACAAGGTCATATGACGCAAATCAGAAGCTGACTTGTAAGTGGTTGAAAGTCAGTATGATATTTGTTTCTATAAAAAGTCTTTGTTGTAGCATTGTTTCTACACTCCTCTGATTTAACCCTATGATGCAAGGGATGAGACAGAATGTTGCAAATCATCATAAATTAGTATTTCCCAGTATTCGGAAGAACATTAACTTTGCATCAAAATAAAATTGATTGCACGCATGAAGAAGAATTAATTCTGACTATACTCCTTGGTGTATGTGCAAAGTGCAACAACGGGAAAGAGATATACTTTCGCACAGTTGGGCAGTCTTTTCCAGTACAGAACAGAGATAAGACAGCATTTGAAAACACACAACCATAAATTCATCCATGCGAGGATGATAGCTCGGGCAGACGTGTTCTGACCCGAGTTTTTAATTTTTTCCTATGGAAGAGTAGGGGGAATGTTATGTTTCATTCGTAATATATAATATAGAATAAGGAATAAATCAGGTTTACAACTATGAACAGAAGATATTTGTTGGGGTTTGATGTGGGCAGTAGTTCTGTCAAGGCATCATTGGTTGACGTGGAAAGTGGCGAGATTGCATCTTCTGCTTTCTATCCGGAAAAAGAAGCACCTATCATGGCTGTCAAGGCTGGATGGGCCGAACAGGATCCGCAGATGTGGTGGGAGAATGCAAAACTCTCGTTGAAAAAGGTCATGAACGAAACCGGAGCAAAGGGTGAAGACATTCTGGCAATCGGCATTTCCTATCAGATGCATGGCCTTGTTTGCGTAGACAAAGCACATAAAGTGCTGCGTCCGAGCATCATTTGGTGCGATTCTCGTGCGGTTCCCTATGGCGAACGTGCTTTCAGGGACTTAGGTGCAGAGTTGTGTTTAGGCCATTTACTGAACTCTCCCGGTAACTTTACAGCAGCAAAGTTGGCTTGGGTGAAAGAGAATGAACCTGCACTTTTTGACCGTATAGACAAGATTATGCTGCCCGGAGACTATATTGCCATGAAATTGAGTGGCGAAGTAAAGACAACAATCAGTGGGCTGTCTGAAGGTATGCTGTGGGACTTCAAGACCAAGAAACCTGCAAAATTCCTGTTAGACTATTTTGGATTTGACGAAAACATGCTGGCAGATATCGTTCCAACATTTGCAATCCAAAGTGTGGTTTCCAAGGAGGCAGCTGTGGAGTTGGGACTGAAAGAAGGCACGCCAATCAGCTATCGTGCCGGAGATCAGCCTAACAACGCCGTCAGTCTGAACGTGTTTAACCCCGGAGAAATTGCGAGCACAGCGGGAACTTCGGGTGTTGTATATGGCGTTTTAGGTGATGTGAACTACGATACGAAGAGTCGTGTCAACACCTTTGCCCATGCCAACTATACCACGGAGCTTGATCGGTTGGGTGTTCTGCTTTGCATCAATGGCACAGGCATATTGAATGCGTGGGTGCATCGTAATATAACACCGAATATGGGCTATGCAGAAATGAATGATATGGCAGCAGGAGTGCCGATTGGTAGTGAGGGAGTGAAGATTATTCCATTTGGAAATGGGGCGGAACGCGTGCTTGAAAACCGTGAAGTTGGTTGCTCAGTGCATGGTCTGAACTTCAATAATCACAACCAAGCTCATTTGGTTAGGGCTGCACAGGAAGGTATAGTGTTCAGTTTCTGCTATGGCATGGAAATCATGCAGAACATGGGAATGGAATTGAATAAGATACATGCCGGAAGAGCAAACATGTTCCTCAGTCCGTTGTTCAGAGACACTTTGGCTGGTGTCAGTGGTGCAACCATCGAATTGTATGAGACTGACGGCAGCGTAGGTGCAGCCAAGGGTGCCGGTATCGGCGCCGGTATCTACAAAGACAATAACGAGGCTTTTGCAACATTGAAGAAGCTTGCTGTTATCGAACCTGATGAGAAAAAGTGCGATGAATACCTGAATGCATACGCTGAATGGAAAGCAATTCTTAAAGATTAAACCACAGAAGAAAAGCCTTAATGACAGGAAAGCAGGAGAGGATGGCAACTTTTTGGATGTCTTCCTTTTCCTGCTTTATATTAAATACCATATGCTTAGCAATATAATATGCTTCTAACAAGATATCTGTCATAAATCGGATGATTAGAATAAAGACTGTACTTCAAAATTATCTCCATTCAAGAAAAGAAATTTTTATAATCTATAAGTAACCTGTTTACATATTACATTCAAGACAATACGATATAATGACAGTTGTCGTCCTATTGTTTTCCTGCTGATATCCAAGACAATACAGTTATAGTTGCCATAGTTAAGACTGTCTGTCATGCATGATATAAGGTCTCTTAAATGTTAATTTGGGGTTCTTACTTTATGCAAAAATAGCTTTAAAGTGCAGTTTGTCAATATAGTATTCTCGTGGCACAGAGTCAGAAGATAGCCACTTCTCCCGTCAATGCAGATGCAACTGCAGAAACCAAAGCACTCTACCAAAAGTTGGTAAATAACTATGGCAAGAAGATATTCTCTGCGACAATGGCCAATGTTGCATGGAATAATGATAATGCAGAGAAAGTATATCAGCTCACAGGTAAATATCCGGCTATCAACGGATACGATTATATTCACTTGCAATCAAGCACCTCTGGCGGGTGGATAGACTATTCCAACATCTCTCCTGTACAATCATGGCACAATGCAGGTGGCATAGTTACGATCAGCTGGCATTGGAATGTTCCTACTTCTAATCCGTATACATCCTCCGTACCCGTAGTGCTCTATGGCGGCCCGGGCAAGGTGATGCCAAGTGACTGGAGTGGCAACATACAGCTTACTACCCAAGCAACGAAAGACATATTGGCCAAAGCATCTATCGGAAGTAAATTAGTTGTGAAAATCTCTGACGTGAAAGCAGGTGCCCAAGGCTCCATAAAGAACAGCAGTTGGGCAGGTTTCGTAGATGAGAACGGCAAGAACTGGGACTACTTCAGCATCAGTGGCAACAGCTATTCCATGACACTCGACCAAACCACACTTACTGAAATGCGGGCCAACGGACTGATTATTGGAGGTCATGACTATACGGTCACAGGCGTTACAGTCGAGACTACGGGTAGCGTGAAATACGATTTCAAAGCAGCAAAGAACGAGTTCACACTTGACGATGCGGTTACAGATGGCACATGGGCCAACCGATTTATGAAGTCAGACTTGGAGAAGATAGTGCCTTATCTGCAGCAATTGCAGCAAGCAAACATTCCTGTTCTCTGGCGTCCTCTCCATGAAGCAGCAGGCAAATGGTTCTGGTGGGGGAATGGTTCTGCCACTTCCTACGTGAAACTATGGCGCTTTATGTATGACTATTTCAAAGCAAAAGGTATCAATAATCTCATTTGGGTATGGACTTCCGAGAAAGCCGACAGCGACTGGTATCCAGGCGATGACTATGTAGATATCATCGGTACGGATATGTATGGGCAAGACGGGACAGCGGTTTCTGCCGCAGCTATGGCCGATCGCTTCAACACCTTGGCTTATCGTTATCCAACCAAGATGATTTCACTTACTGAATGCGGCACCGTTTCCGACGTTCCAACGCAATGGAACAGCGATGCGAAATGGAGTTGGTTCATGCCTTGGTATGGCAGTACGCATGCCACTGATGACTGGTGGAAAGCAGCAATGAAGTCCGAATATGTCATCACAAGATAAACAATGCTATTCCTCCTCTCTCATCGAGAGGGGGATTTTGTAGTTTTCAACTTTTTATCTTATTCCTAAAAACGCATCAAAACGCATGAAGAAGTTCTATTATCTCATCTTGTTTTTCCTCTCTTTCCTTTGTTTGCCTGCGTCTGCAAAAATCCGATTACCTCACATACTTTGCGATAACATGGTATTGCAGCAACAGGCAGATGCACGGTTATGGGGATGGGCTACCCCAAAAACACGCGTTATCATCAAACCATCCTGGGGACCAAGTCATACGACTGTGGCTGACAAGGAGGGTAGATGGAGCCTTCGCATCCGTACTCCTAAAGGAAGTTACACGCCACTCAGCATCACCTTCAGTGATGGAGAAGCCGTAACCCTGCATGGCATTCTTGCCGGAGAAGTGTGGGTCTGTGCCGGGCAGAGCAACATGGAAATGCCCCTGCAAGGTTTCTATGAGTGCCCCGTAGAAGGTTATCAAGATGCCATTGCTGATGCCGGGCGCATACGTGGAATGCGTTATGTGAAGATACCTGCTGTGATGAGTGCAACACCGAAGGACGATGCAGTCTGTCATTGGGAAGTAATGAATGCCAACACTGCTAATTATTGCAGTGCGGTTGGTTATTTCTTTGGTCGCCGCCTGCATGAAATGATTGATGTTCCCATTGGGCTCATCCTTGCCAATAAGGGTGGAACTATGGTTGAGAGTTGGTTGAACGAAGATAATCTGAAACGTTATACCAACGAGACTGTAGACTCTGCAGAAATCGCTAAAAGATATCCGACAGACTGGCTGCGCCCCTTGCTTTGGGGCAATGGAACGTTTCATCCCATTCTCAACTATTCCATACGCGGCATTATTTACTATCAGGGATGCAGCAATGTCGACCACAATCCGAACACTTATGCAGAGCGTCTCAGCCGACTCATCAGCCAGTGGCGCAGTGATTTCAAAGTTCCCAACCTACCTTTCTATTTTGTAGAAATAGCACCATATAGTTACGGTAATGCCCTCGATACAGCTGCTGCATCTATACGCATGCAGCAACAGACTGTGGCAGAAAGCGTCGGTAATGCTGTTCTTATAGGCACAAACGATTTGGTTTATCCCGTAGAGGCGGAGCAGATACATCCCTGTCAGAAACGACAGATTGGAGAACGATTGGCAATGACAGCCGCTGCACGCGACTATGGGTTTGACCAAATCTTCTATCGCAGTCCGAGTTTCGAGAAGTTGGAAATGCGCAGAGACAGTTGTTTCGTACATCTGAAAGATACTTACAATGGCATTGTCCCCGTAACTTCTTATGAAGGCTTCGAGATTGCAGGTCAGGATAAAGTCTATTATCCTGCGCATGCCCAATACATTCACAACAGCATATTCCTGCTCACTTCGCCCAATGTCGCGCATCCTGTTGCCGTACGCTATTGTTATCATAACTTCCAATTGGGAAATGTGAAGAACCAGGCTGGGCTGCCATTGTTGCCTTTCAAGACAGATTAGCCCATGGGAGTGCACTATAAAATGGAAAAGATAAATCAAAGAAATGGATATGATTTTACCACATGCCAAAATCCTGTGCGTAACTTGATGCAGTTTACCTTGTAATCTGACACAAGTTACACGCTGTTCTGTGTCAGATTGCAACGTAACTTGACGCAGATTACAACGTGTTTCGATAGGAGTTAGAACATGGTCTTACTTGATGTTATCTTATGCTTTAATAGATTTTATGTAATATATTGATTTCCAATAGAATGAAAGTTGAATAAAAACATCTTTCGAATCGATTGTAATAGCTTCTGCATCACGCCTCTGACTTTCAAGGCTAATCATATTCATTGCACGGAGAAGTCTATGTCAAGAACCTGCAAGTATGGGCAATCGATTTCCTCATATGCCCATAAAAGTGTCGATTTTTGTCAATATAGTATTTGAAGTTTACATATTTAAGTCTTATCTTTGCATTGTGATTATCTAAGAACTAAAAATCGAATAAACTAACATGAACAAAAAGTACGCCATTACCTTACTGTTATTCGCATTGTTTTCCTTGGCAACAAAAGCCCAAAAATGGGAAGAACTGTCACAGACACCACAAATGGGTTGGAACTCATGGAATAAGTTTCAGGGCAACATTGATGAAGACATCATCAAGGGTATTGCTGATGCTATGGTGTCGAGTGGGTTGCGTGATGCCGGTTATATTTATATAAACATGGACGATTGCTGGCATGGTAAGCGCGATGCCAATGGTTTTATCCAGGCTGATCCGAAGCATTTTCCCCATGGAATAAAGGCTTTGGCCGATTACATCCATGCCCGTGGATTGAAGTTGGGCATTTACAGTGATGCCGGAACAGAGACCTGTGCGGGCCGTCCCGGGTCATTAGGGCACGAATATCAAGATGCGCTGCAATATGCCCGCTGGGATGTTGATTACTTAAAATATGACTGGTGCAACACTGTAAACATCAATCCTCGCGGTGCTTATCAGCTGATGAGTGATGCTTTGCGTGCTTCTGGTCGTCCAATCTTTTTCTCCATGTGTGAGTGGGGCGATAATCAACCTTGGCGTTGGGCCAGAGATATAGGAAACTCATGGCGCATTGGTCCCGACATTTGGTGCTCTTTTGACTCCACACGTGTATTTCCTACGTATGTGCAATATAGCGTTTTGGATTGTATCAACAAGAATGACAGCCTTCGTCGCTATGCCGGTCCGGGGCATTGGAACGACCCCGATATGCTGGAAGTAGGTAATGGACTCACCGTAAACCAAGACCGGGCACACTTTACGATGTGGTGCATGATGGCAAGTCCGCTTATCTTAGGTAACGACATACGCCATATGAGTGCAGAAACCAAGGCTATTCTGACCAATCGTGATCTTATTGCTATTGATCAGGATAAGCTTGGTGTGCAGGGACTACACCTTTTCAGTCGTGACGGATTGGACTATTGGTTCAAGCCTCTTGAAAATGGAGATTGGGCTATGACTATTCTCAATCCCACGCGTAAACCTATTGTATGTAACCTTAACTGGCAGGACTTTAATTTCACAGATGACGAGGTGAGTAAACGCAGTACAGCTTTTGATAAGTGTGTCTATAAAGTAAAGAACTTGTGGACAGGGCGCATGGAGGGGAAAACTTCTACCAAGCAGAAAGTAGACCGCAAGCTCACGGTTCCAGCACAGGATGTCGTTGTATATCGCTTACTGCGATGAATGCCAATGAATATTACCCTAACTAAAAATACTTTTCACATATGATATCCACATTTAAACGCCCACTTGTTCTTTGGCTTTGCCTGTTGTTATCGGCAACGCTCATGGCACAGATACGTGGCAATGAAATCACCGTGCAGGTAAGACCTAATCACATAGATTGGAACTATCAGTTGGGAGAAGAAGCTTTCTTTACTGTAGCTGTACTGAAAAACGGCTGTCCATTACCAAAAGCAAAGGTAGATATTGAAGCAGGACCTGTGATGTATCCCGATGTCAAGCGGATGAATGTGGAGCTGAAAGACGGCACTGCCACATGGAAAGCCAAGATGAACACCGCAGGTTTCTATCGTTTGAAAGTGCGGGCACACGTTGGTGATAAGACCTATGAAGGCTTGTGCACGGTTGGTTTTGCCCCCGAAACACTTCAGCCCACAGACAATTGTCCGACAGATTTTGACCAATTCTGGGAGAAAGCCTATAAAGAAGCCAGGCAATATCCGCTTGATGCCCACCGAAGATTATTGCCGGAACGCTGTACGGAGCGTGTGACAGTATACGAAGTGAGCTTCAATGGTTTATATCCCGGCAACCGTATTTATGGCATTCTCTGCGTTCCAACCGCGTTTAAGGGGCCACGTCCTGCACTCTTACGCGTACCTGGAGCGGGCGTCAGACCCTATCAAGGTGACATTTATTTGGCTGACCGCGGTGCGATAACCCTTGAGATAGGAGTGCATGGCATTCCTGTGACGATGCCACAACAAGTATATGATGACTTGTTACATGGAGCTTTGAACGGATATTGGGAGGCTAACCTCGACAATCGCGACCAAATGCCTTATAAACGGATATTCATTGGTGCATTACGAGCCGTGGATTATCTTGCACAACTTCCTGAATGGAATGGCAGACAGCTCGGTGTGACGGGATCAAGTCAAGGAGGAATGCTGTCATTGGTGTGTGGTGCACTACATCCTAAAGTTACATTTGTGGGTGCTGTCCATGCAGCTATGTGTGATCATACAGCTTCTTTACATGGCAAAGCCTGTGGATGGCCGCACTATTTCTATGGCCAAAAGCACCCCGACAGCAAGAAAGTGGCTGTAAGCGGCTATTTCGATGGTGTGAATTTTGCCCGTCGTTTAACTGTTCCCAGTTGGTTTTCATTCGGATATAATGATGAAGTTGTGCCACCTAACAGTTCATATGCCACCTATAATGTAACCAAAGGAGCACGAACCTTAAGGCTGTATCCAGCCACAGGTCACTTCTGGTTTCAAGAACAGTGGGATGAATGGCAAAACTGGGTGACTCAACAATTAGGATTAGAAAAATGAAAGATAAAAACTATGAATAAGATTCGATATTATATTTTGGGACTGCTTCTTTCTTGTGTTGCTGTCTCTAAGGCCCAATCTTTTGTCACCGTAGAAAACGGAAGACTCTATCGGAATGGGAAACCTTATACTTTCATCGGTGCCAACTACTGGTATGGAGCCATTCTTGGATCAAAAGGTGAGGGTGGAAACAGGAAGAGACTGAAGCGTGAGTTGGATGAAATGAAACGCTTAGGCATCAATAATCTACGCATTCTTGTAGGTAGTGATGGCGAAGAGGGAACGAAATGGAAAGTAAAACCAGTGCTTCAGACATCACCAGGTGTATATAATGACACCATACTTGACGGACTTGACTATCTGATGCAACAGCTTCAACAGCGTGGAATGGTTGCCGTGCTCTACCTTAATAACTCATGGGAGTGGAGTGGGGGCTATGGCTTCTATCTTGAGAACGTGGGAGCAGGCAAGGCAGTGCAACCCAATGAAGCAGGATATGCTGCCTATGTCAAGTATGCTTCGCAATTTGCCACCAATCAAAAGGCGCAACAGCTGTTCTTTAATCATCTTAGTTTCATTCTCAACCGTACCAATCGCTATACAGGTAAACGCTATATGGATGATCCTGCCATTATGTCATGGCAGATAGGCAACGAACCTCGGGCTTTCGATAAATCAGTTCTGCCGGCATTCGAAGGCTGGATAGCCAAGGCTGCAGCTTTGATGAAAAGCATTGATAAACGGCATTTAGTGAGTGTCGGGTCTGAAGGTGCATTTGGTTGTGAAGGTAATTACGATTCATGGAAACGGATTTGTGCAGATCCCAACATAGATTATTGCAACATACATGTTTGGCCTTACAACTGGAGTTGGGCCAAGAAAGACTCTTTGTCACAAAATCTACAGCGTGCCAAAGACAAAACCAAGGAGTATATAGATAGTCATTTGTCTATCTGTACCAAACTGAATAAACCTTTGGTGATGGAAGAATTCGGATATCCACGAGACGGTTTTGCTTTCTCAAAGAAAGCACCTACCACAGCCCGTGATGCATATTACAGCTATGTATTCTCACTCTTAATAGCAGATGCAGCCCAAAAAGGATACTTTGCAGGTTGCAATTTCTGGGGATGGGGCGGTAAAGCGCGACCTAAACACGAACAATGGCAACCCGGTGATGACTATACAGGTGATCCCGCACAAGAAGCACAAGGGTTGAATTCGGTGTTTTCGACCGATAAAAGTACCATTAAGATTATAAAGGCTTCTATTGCCAAATTACCGAAGAACTGACACACAAAGAAATAGAATGATATGAGAAAAATACTCTTTGTCATGGCAATAGTCATACTGACAACAAATGCAAATGCAAATCGGAAGGTGCAGCAAACGCCTGCACAAAAGCTTATCGAACGCCTTCATGTACTGCAGAAACGAGGTGTGATGTTTGGTCATCAGGATGCTTTTTTCTATGGTACGACATGGAAATGGGAGTATGGAAGAAGCGATGTGAATGATGTTTGTGGGGATTATCCTGCCGTTTTAGGTTGTGAATTAGGTGGTCTTGAACTTGGCAATGAAAAGAATCTTGATGGTGTTCCTTTTGATAAAATGCGGCAGCAGATTATAGATCATTATCAGAAAGGTGGCATTGTAACCATCAGTTGGCATCCCTACAATCCTGTTACCGGTAAAGATGCATGGCATACAGAAGGGAATGCTGTTACCGAAGTTCTTCCCGGAGGCAAAGAAACCGCTAAATTGCAACTCTGGCACAAGCGATTAGCCGAATTCTTTGCTTCACTTAAAGACCAGAAAGGAAATATTGTTCCTGTGATTTTCCGGCCATGGCATGAAATGGGTGGGGCTTGGTTCTGGTGGGGAAGCAAGCAGTGTACGCCTACACAGTATGTCGCATTGTTTCATCTTACATTTGAAGCAATGAAGCATGCTGGCTTACATAATCTTGTTTGGAGTTATTCTCCCAATGCTCAAGCTGATGACACACCAGAACAATACTTCCGTTTCTATCCGGGAGATGGCTATGTAGATATACTTGGTATAGACTTGTATCAATATGGTACCGGGAAAGATTTCATAACCCAGTGTCAAAATGAAATGTGCATTATGTCTGCCTATGCCCAAAAGCATCATAAACTATACGCGCTTACAGAAGCTGGCTACCGAAATACACCTGATGCGAAATGGTATAGTTCCACATTGCTTCCAGGAATAAAGGGATATGCTCCTATTTATGTGCTACTGTGGCGCAATGCATGGGATAATGCAGAAGAAAACTTTGGCCCTGCACCAGAGAAAGCATGTGCAGATGACTTTAGAAACATATATAAAAAAGGGGCTTTTATATTTCGCAGTAAGTTAAGTAACATGCGAAGAAAGTTATATTCTGTGGTTGGAAAGAAACATAATAAGAAATAAAAAGTATATAGATATGTCAACATTCAATTCCAAACTTAATGCACTTCGTCTTCGTCACGAAGCATTGCTCACAAAACCAAATCACGTAGCAGAAAACGGTAATGGTATTTATGAACGTTATACTAATCCCATACTGACAGCAGAACATACACCTTTAGAGTGGCGCTACGATATGGATGAACGCACTAATCCATTCTTGATGCAGCGAATCATGATGAATGCTACACTCAATGCAGGTGCAATAAAATGGGAGGATAAGTATTTGTTGGTAGTTAGAGTGGAGGGAGCTGACCGAAAAAGCTTCTTCGCTGTAGCCGAAAGTCCTAACGGTATAGATAATTTCCGCTTTTGGGATGAACCGATAACTATGCCTGATACAGAAAAACCAGCTACGAACATCTATGACATGCGCCTGACTCGTCATGAAGATGGTTATATATATGGAGTATTTTGTGCAGAAAGACACGATGACAATATGCCTAGTGACCTTTCTGCTGCTACCGCAACGGCAGGCATAGCACGTACCAAAGATTTGAAAACATGGGAACGGTTGCCCGATCTCAAAGCTTCAAGTCAACAACGCAATGTCGTTCTTCACCCAGAGTTCGTAGATGGCAAGTATGCTTTCTACACTCGCCCACAGGATGGTTTTATAGACACTGGCTCTGGTGGAGGAATAGGTTGGGCTTTAGTGGATGATATTACTCATGCAGAAGTGTACGAAGAAACCATTATTAACCCGCGTCATTACCATACGATTATGGAATTGAAGAACGGCGAAGGTCCACATCCTATTAAGACTCCGCATGGCTGGCTGCATCTTGCACACGGTGTGCGGGCTTGTGCAAGTGGTCTGCGTTACGTTCTTTATATGTATATGACTGCATTAGATGATTCCACACGGATGATTGCTCAGCCGGGTGGTTACCTTTTGGTACCGGAAGGTGGTGAATATATAGGTGACGTGATGAACGTTGTTTTCTCTAATGGATGGATTGCCGATGAAGACGGCCGTGTATTTATTTATTACGCATCATCAGATACACGCATGCATGTAGCAACTTCAACAGTGGATCGATTAGTTGACTACTGTCTGCATACTCCACAAGATGGGCTTACGACATCTGCCAGTGTTGAAACCATCAAGAAACTCATAGCAAAAAACCGCGCACTATGAAAATTGGACTTAGTGAAAAGATAGGTTATGGCTTAGGTGATATGTCATCATCAATGTTCTGGAAGCTTTTCGGAGCCTATCTCATGATATTCTATACCGATGTGTTTGGTATTTCTGCTGCTATTGTTGGAACGATGTTTGCCGTCACTCGCGTATGGGATTCCTTTTTTGACCCTATTGTTGGTGCAGTGGCAGACCGCACATCATCACGTTGGGGACGGTTCCGACCGTATCTTCTCTATTTGGCAGTGCCTTTCGGCCTTATAGGTGTATTGACGTTTTTAACTCCTCCGTTTGGAGAAACAGGGAAAATCGTATATGCTTTCATTACCTATGGGCTGATGATGATGGTGTATTCTGCTATCAATGTACCCTATGCTTCGTTGTTGGGAGTAATGAGTCCCGCCCCAGCAGACCGTAATACCTTGGCCACCTATCGCATGACATTCGCCTATTTGGGTTCATTTGTAGCCTTATTACTTTTCATGCCATTGGTAAATGCTTTTGGTGGAGCTGATGACAATGGCCCCATGCATGGTTGGTTAACGGCTTCTCAATTTGGTTGGCTAATGGCAGTATTGGTTATTGCCATTGTATGCGTAATCCTTTTCTTTGGTTGCTTCGCTCTCACAAAAGAGCGTGTGAGACCTGTTAAACAAGAAAAGACTTCACTAAAAACGGATCTTCGCGATCTGTTACATAATCGACCATGGTGGATTTTGCTCGGTGCTGGTGTAGCTTCACTCGTATTTAACTCCATTCGTGACGGTGCAACGGTTTATTATTTCAAGTATTATGTTGATGAAACGGCCATTGGAAGTATCTTCTTCTTAGGTCTCCCATTTGTACTCAGTGGTCTTTATCTGGCTGTAGGACAAGCTGCCAACATTGTAGGTGTAATACTTGCAGCCCCTATCAGTAATCGTATAGGTAAACGACGTACATTCATGGCTGCCATGGCTGTAGCATCTGTTCTCAGTATTATATTCTTTTGGCTTGACAAAGATCAGCTTCTTCTCATCTTTGTACTGCAGGCGCTCATCAGTATTTGTGCAGGCAGCATCTTCCCTCTGTTGTGGAGCATGTATGCAGATTGTGCAGATTACAGTGAACTACAGACCGGTAACCGTGCGACTGGACTTATTTTCTCTTCCTCTTCGATGAGTCAGAAGTTTGGTTGGGCTTTCGGTACGGCCATAACAGGGTGGATGCTTGCTCAATTCGGCTTTCAGGCTAATGCTGTTCAATCGGCAGAAACCATCCAAGGTATAAAGATGTTTCTTTCAATATTGCCGGCAATAGGAGCACTACTTTCATTAGCTTTCATTTATTTTTACCCACTCAGCGAACAAAGAATGAAACAGATAACGCACGAGTTGGAAGAAAAACGAGCTGATACTGCATCACCTAAAGTCCAATAATCAATCTTAAGATTTCTCACTATGTATAACCTTTCAAAAGAATTACGCGAGGAGTTGGAACAAAACATCCTTCCTTTCTGGATGAACAGAATGATAGACCAACGCAACGGAGGTTTCCTCGGCCGTATAGATGGCTGTGGCAATCCTGTGCCTGATGCGGAGAAGGGAGCTATCCTCAATGCACGTATACTCTGGGCTTTTGCTGCTGCCTACCGTGTTTTACATAAACCTGAATATTTGGAAGCAGCGACAAGAGCAAAAGACTATTTTATCAATCATTTCATTGATGTGCAAGAAGGGGGCGTATTCTGGAGTTTAGATGCTCAAGGAAATGTGCTTGATGCCAAAAAACAAACCTATACTATTGGATTTGCAATCTATGGTTTGAGCGAATATGCGCGTGCCACGGGTGATAAAGAGGCATTGTTGCATGCAAAGAAGTTATATACCGACATTGAACGTCATGCTTTCGACAGCGTTAATAATGGCTATGTAGAGGCATTAACGCGCGATTGGCAGCCTATTGCCGACATGCGATTAAGTGATAAGGATGAAAACGGATCGCGAACAATGAATACGCATCTTCATATCCTTGAACCTTACACTAATCTCTACCGTGTATGGCGAACGCCTGAATTGGCAGGGCGTATCACTAATCTCATTGATATCTTTCTCACACATTTACTCAATTCAGAAACAAATCATCTTGACCTGTTTTTCAATGATAAGTGGCAAGGCCATCGAAACATCCAAAGCTTTGGTCATGACATTGAAGCCGTGTGGTTATTGCATGAGGCAGCGTTAGAGTTGGGTATACCTGAAGTGTTGGCAAAGGTTGAAAAGGCTATTATACGCATAGCCAAGGCTGCAGATGAAGGTCTGCAACCAGATGGCTCAATGATATATGAACGATGGACTGACACCGGGCATGTTGATGATCAGCGCCAATGGTGGGTGATGTGCGAATGCGTGATAGGTCACGTTGATCTCTACCAACACTTTGGTGATAAGGCGGCGCTCAATATTGCTCGCCAGTGTTGGCAATATATTGTTGAACATATCATAGACCACGAGCGAGGCGAATGGTATTGGGGCTGTGATAAGAACGGACATCCCAATCGCAGAGATGATAAAGCCGGCTTCTGGAAATGCCCTTATCATAACACCAGAATGTGCTTGGAAATCATCGAAAGAAGTCTTGCTCCCGAATATAATCATTGATTAAATTAAAGTCTGCTTCCCCTCTTTATCTTCATAAAAAGAGGGGAGGAGAAGTCTTTTCCCGTTTATATGGACAATTACGTGCTACATGAAATAACTCCTTTGATGGATACCGATGCGCTCTACATCGCTGACAGGCACAAGAGCGAGTTCTCCTATCCCGTACATAATCACGATGTTTTCGAACTCAATTTCGTTGAAAATGCAGCTGGGGTGAAGCGAATTGTTGGCGACAGCAATGAAGTTATCGGAGATTACGACCTTGTACTCATCACCAATCCCACGCTTGAACATGCCTGGGAGCAGCATGAATGCAAGAGTAATGACATTCGCGAAATTACCATTCAGTTTAATTTCGGGGCAGGAATAACTGAGGCGGATTACTTCTTTGGTAAGACTCCATTTGAAAGTATACGCCATATGATGAAAGAAGCACAAAAAGGAATGGCCTTTCCCATGTCTTCTATCATGAAAGTCTACGAAAGATTGAGTGGTCTGAGCCAGATAACCGATCGCTTCACTGCCTTAATGGAATTTCTGAACATCCTCCACACACTGTCCTTGTGCACAGGCACACGCACCTTGGCAACGACCAGTTATGCGAAAGTGAATATCGAAGACGACAGCCGTCGTATATTACGTGTAAAGAAATATATATCAGATAACTATATGTATGAACTGCGCCTTAAGAGTCTGGCAGACCTCGCCAACATGAGTGAGAGCGCATTCTGCCGCTTCTTCAAGTTGCATACAGGGCGCCGGTTAAGTGATTATATCATCAATATACGCTTGGGATATGCCACGCGCCTGCTGATAGACACCACCGAGACCATTGCCGAAATCAGTTTTAAGTGCGGTTATAACAACATGAGCAACTTCAATCGCATCTTTAAGCGAAAGAAAGGTTGTTCGCCCACAGAATTCCGCAACAGCCATCACAAGATAAAAGTGATAGTATAGCCTGCTTCATTTTTCAGGTAGGTCTATTCCAAAAGGAAAAGGATGTCTCTGTAAAAAGACATCCTTTTCTATAGTGTTCAATTTGAAACTTATTCTTCCACAGCTGCCTGTGCCGCAGCAAGGCGAGCTATTGGCACACGGAATGGAGAACAACTCACATAGTCTAAGCCCACGCGATGGCAGAACTTGACAGATGAAGGCTCACCACCATGCTCACCACAGATACCACACTTAAGTCCCGGACGGGTTGCGCGACCCTTCTTTACAGCCATTTCAACAAGCTGACCTACACCTTCCTGGTCTAAAACCTGGAAAGGATCAACTTTCAGTATCTTCTTTTCAAGATACACAGGCAGGAAGCTTGCAATGTCATCACGGCTATATCCAAATGTCATCTGAGTAAGGTCATTGGTTCCAAAGCTGAAGTATTCAGCTCTCTTGGCAATATTGTCAGCTGTCAGAGCAGCGCGTGGTATCTCTATCATCGTACCGACTTTGAATGGGATTTCAACGCCTTCCTTTTCAAAAAGCTGCTTTGCAGTAGAGCGGATAACATCTTCCTGAACATCAAACTCATTGACAATGCCAATCAGTGGAACCATGATTTCAGGCATTGGATTGAAACCTGCCTTCTTCAAATCAATTGCTGCACCGAGGATTGCGCGTGTCTGCATCGCTGTAATTTCGGGGTATGTGTTGCCCAGACGACAGCCGCGATGACCCAACATCGGATTATGCTCGCTCAGAGAATTTACACGACGCTGGATTTCCTCCACAGAAATGCCCATCTCTTCAGCCATAGCTTTCTGGCCGGCAAGGTCATGAGGCACGAACTCATGCAATGGAGGATCGAGCAAACGAATATTTACGGGATAGCCATCCATAGCCTTTAATATGCCATAGAAATCCTGTTTCTGATAAGGTAGGAGTTTTTCAAGCGCATTTTCACGGCCTTCTTTTGTGTCAGCAAGGATCATTTCGCGCATAGCTTTAATCTTCTCGTTCTCGAAGAACATATGCTCTGTGCGACAGAGACCGATACCGACAGCACCGAAATTATGTGCAACCTCTGCATCATGAGGCGTGTCTGCATTTGTGCGGACAACAAGGCGCGTATGCTTCTGGCACAGATCCATCAGCATAGCGAAGTCACCTGTGACCTCAGCCGGCTTTGTTTTTACCTCGCCCAAATAAACTTCACCCGTTGAACCATTGATAGAAATGTAGTCACCTTCATGAATGAGTGTGCCGTCGATTTCAAGAGTACGTGCTTTATAGTTAATGTTAATAGCACCTGCACCACTGACACAACACTTGCCCATACCGCGTGCAACAACCGCAGCATGACTGGTCATGCCTCCTCGTGCCGTAAGAATGCCCTCGGCAGCACTCATACCTGCGAGGTCTTCGGGGCTTGTTTCAATGCGCACCATGATTACCTGATGTCCGTCATCATGCCATTTCTCTGCATCATCAGCAAAGAAAACAACCTGACCACAAGCAGCACCCGGACTTGCAGGGAGACCTCTTGTCAATACCTTGGCAGTTGTTTGTGCCTCCTTATCAAAGATAGGGTGGAGCAGTTCATCCAATTTGTTTGGCTCACAACGCAACAGAGCTGTCTTTTCATCTATCTCGCCTTCGCGCAACAAGTCCATGGCAATCTTCACCATTGCCGTGCCTGTACGTTTTCCGTTACGGGTCTGGAGGAACCACAAATGACCTTCCTGAACGGTGAACTCCATATCCTGCATGTCGTGATAGTGAGCTTCGAGCTTCTGCTGGATATCGTTCAACTGCTTGAAGATTTCAGGCATAGCCTCTTCCATCGATGGATATTTTGAAGCACGGATTTCCTCTTCAATACACTGCTGTTTCGCCCAACGCAAAGAGCCTTCCTTGGTAATCTGCTGCGGTGTACGAATGCCGGCAACGACATCTTCGCCCTGAGCGTTGACCAAATATTCACCATTGAAACGATTTTCTCCTGTTGCGGCATCACGGCTGAAGCAAACACCTGTTGCAGAGGTTTCGCCCATATTTCCAAATACCATAGCCATAACGTTGACCGCTGTACCCCATTCTGCAGGAATACCTTCCATCTTTCGATAGAGAATAGCGCGCTCATTCATCCACGAATCAAAGACAGCACAGATAGCGCCCCACAGTTGTTCCATTGGATCTGTTGGGAAATCATGGCCGGTCTGTTCCTTAATGGCAGCCTTAAACAACTTGACAAGCTGCTTGAGTTCATCCACATTCATTTCGTTATCAAGAGAGATGCCGCGCTGTTTCTTTACATTAATAATGATAGCCTCAAAAGGATCAATGTCTTCCTTGTTGGCTGGTTTCATGCCGAGAACAACGTCACCGTACATCTGAACAAAGCGACGGTAGCTGTCATAAGCAAAGCGTTCATTGCCGGTCTTACGGGCCAGACCTTCTACAACTTCATCATTGAGACCGAGATTAAGAATGGTATCCATCATACCGGGCATGCTGGCACGGGCTCCCGAACGTACGCTGACGAGCAAAGGATTTTCTACATCGCCAAACTTTGACTTCATCAAAGTCTCAATATGCTTTACAGAAGTTTCAACATCTTTCTTCAACAGATTGATAACTTCCTCTTTTCCTTTCTCAAAGTACTCGTTACATACGTCTGTCGTAATCGTGAAACCGGGAGGAACTGGAACACCGATAAGATTCATTTCGGCTAAGTTCGCACCCTTACCACCAAGCAGATTCCTCATGTCTGCCCGTCCCTCGGCCTTACCGTTGCCGAAGATATAAACTCTTTTCTCACTCATAACTGATTTGGTGTAAAATTGCTTTATTTGGTTATTTGATATTTTAATATTTGCAAATATAATGTAAATCTATCAAGTAACCAAACTTTTACCTGCTTTTTTGCTATCTTCACCTTACATTTTTACTATATTGTTGCATTTCTTCTCCGTAGCTTTCCAAGTGCCACTAAACAGACATTCAAAAATGAGAAAACTGAAGGCATTTCCCCATATCTGTATCCCTGTTGTGTAACATGACGCATAACGCCTTGTAACTTGAGTCAGATTACACGCTGATTTGAGTCAGATTACACTGCAATCTGCATCGAATTACAGCGCATTATGACTTGAATTGCAGAACAACTCTGGGAAGGTTATAAAAGCAAGTCTGCTTTTTTGAATTTTCTTCTTTATTTACTATTACAGGAAAGCGTTGGAAAACGGATAATAATTTTACAATAGGGAGAGGTTTCCCGAACTGCAGTCTCTGTGTAATTGCCATAATTTTTTATGTTATTTTGTTCTGCCAATATATATCATCTGAAGCATACGGCGTAACTGTTTGAATAATAGAACAAGTCAACTTTTAGAATATAATTGTTTTCATTCAAGTTGTTAAAGTAAAACTTCATATTGTATTGATATGTCGCTTGATAGCGGATGCTTGATAATAACCAATTAATAAACAAATGTATATATATCTTATTCTATGGAATATGCAACTCTTTATTAGGCTAAAAAATGGGAAAAAATTTGCAAGTCAAATAAAAAAGCCGTATTTTTGCGCTGTAGAAAAATTTTAACACTTAATGAGGCAGCTGAAAATCACAAAGTCAATAACCAATCGGGAAAGTGCATCGCTCGATAAATATCTGCAGGAGATAGGTCATGAAGACTTGATTTCTGTAGAAGAGGAGGTGGAGCTTGCACAGAAAATCAAGCGGGGTGATCGTCGTGCCTTAGAGAAACTGACACGTGCTAACCTGCGTTTTGTGGTTTCTGTTGCCAAGCAATATCAAAATCAAGGACTTAGTTTGCCGGACCTCATCAATGAAGGCAATCTCGGATTGATTAAAGCTGCAGAGAAATTTGATGAAACTCGTGGGTTCAAATTCATCTCGTATGCTGTTTGGTGGATACGCCAGAGTATTCTTCAAGCTATTGCCGAGCAGAGCCGTATCGTCAGACTGCCTTTGAATCAAGTCGGTTCGGTAAATAAGATAAAGCGTGTTCTCAACAAACTTGAACAGGAGAATGAACAATTTCCGACGATAGAAGAAATTGCTGCAAAAGTTGACATACCGGAGGATAAAGTGGCCGATGCGATCAAATCAAACGGCAGACATGTGTCAGTTGATGCTCCGCTTGCAGAAGGAGAGGAGAACAGTCTGTTGGATATTCTGCCCAACAATAATGCTCAAATGGCTGACAGCGTGCTGGTACAGGAGTCCTTGCGTGATGAAGTCGCAAATGCACTTCAGTCGTTGAATGAGCGTGAACGCAACATCGTCGAAGCTTTTTTTGGCATTAACCAATCCGAGATGACACTTGAAGAAATCGGAGATAAATTCGGTCTGACGCGTGAACGTGTACGCCAAATAAAAGAAAAAGCAATTCGTCGGCTTCGTCATAACACAAAGAATAAAAATCTTAAGGCATACCTCGGGCAATAAGCTGCATCGTCTGTCGTTATAATAAATAAAAGAATAAAGGTAAATGAGATTGAAAACACTATTATTGACAGCTTGTGCATTCTTTGTTTGCGCGGCTGCTTCTGCTGGAAACAACAAAGTGTATCTTTATGGTTTTGCAGCGTCTTTTAATGATTCTACTGTCTATTTCACTGATATTCAGGAGTTGGATTCTGCTGTAGTAGACAGGGGAGGGTTTCTGTATGGCCGTGACAGCTACTCATATCAGCTGCGCGATTATCTTGCTTCCAAGGGGTTTGAACATGCCACTTGTGTGACCATGTGGGCTACAAAGCGAGATGTTATCGAAAAGAAATTCCAGAATATGAGAAGCAGATACGGGGTTGTTTTCGGTAAAAAAACAAAGAAAAAGAATACCTATACCATTAAATATCTTACAACCGATGAATTTCACTATCAGGCAATCATTCCTGATGAAAGTCAGATTGTAGCTCCTGTAAAATCACGTAAAAAGAAATAGTATGGCTTCATGTGGCAATGTCAAATTTCACATGAGCTTTATGTGTCGGCCCTTTGCAGGATATGAATTACTTTTTTGAGATAGCAGAACATTTTATCAGGATTGCATATCAGGAAGAAGAAGCCTTGCTATATAATTTGCTGCCTTCATTTCAACCGTTTAGATGTGAAGCAGTAGAAGAGGACAAGCTTCTGTTTAGTTTGGTGATTAATCCGAACCTGAAAGTTGTAGATAAAGAAAAACGACATCGTATCCGAGTGTTTGATACGGGTAATGGAGATACTGTTGTAGACAGATTGCCAGACGGCGGCTATCAATATGTCATCAAGGATATTAATAAAATGCCTTGTGCTTTGCTTATCTGTGATAAGGATTTCCGCAATTGTCAGTGTGCATTGAATGGTAATCTCAACATGAGAAGCTTTGGCCTGAACAATGTATTGATGCTGATCATGGCCTTTGCCGGCAGCAAACGAGACACGGTGTTGATACATGCTTCGCTCGTCAGGAAACATGAGTATGGATATGCATTCATTGCTAAAAGTGGGACTGGTAAGAGCACACAGGTCAGCCTTTGGTTGCGATATATTGAAGGGTGCGACTTGATGAACGATGACAATCCAATCATTAGGATTGTGGATGGCATGACATATATTTATGGTAGTCCATGGAGTGGTAAGACTCCATGCTATCGAAAAGTAAAGGCACGCTTGGGAGCAATCACACGCATTGACCGTGCTCCGGAGAATTCGATAGAGCGTCTTTCTGTAGTAGAAGCTTTCGCTTCTGTCTTTCCTTCATGCTCATCCATGAAATGGGATGAGGATATCTTTAATCATATTTGTAATATAGTAGGTGATATCATCGCCCAAACACCAGTGTATACCTTGCATTGTAGACCGGATAAAGCTGCAGCAGAATTATGTCATCAAACAATATCCATAAAATAAATAAATGCTTCGCCAATAGGTTGTTGATACCTGAAATCATAAAGATGCTTGAAGAGGGACACTCCGTGACACTTCCTTTGCGTGGTTACAGTATGCGTCCGTTTCTCGAGGATGGACGTGACATGGCACTATTGACAAGTCCTGTTGATATAAAGGTTGGCGATCCTGTTCTGGCAGAAACACAGCCAGGCTTCTATGTGTTGCATCGGATTGTCGACATGAATGATGAGCAAGTTGTGCTGAGAGGTGACGGGAACCTTGCCTGTGAATATTGTCAAAAGAAAGATATTAAGGCATCTGTCATCGGTTTTTATAGAAAGGGACGTCGGGATTTAGACCGGACAGATGGCCGTAAATGGAGAATTTATTCTCGTATATGGCTCTTTCTTTCTCCTGTCAGACGATATCTTTTAGGCTTTTACAGAAGAATTTGGATCAAGTTTTTCGGCCCGATATAATGATTAATCATAAATGTAACTTAAACGAATGAAATATGAAAACGAAACAAGGATTTAATCTTCGGAACATATGCGGTGAATATATCATCGTTGCAGAAGGGGAATCAAATATTGATTTCAGCAATATCATCAGCATGAATGAAAGCTCTGCTTTCCTCTGGAAAAATATTCAAGGTAAAGAATTCACATGTGAAGACCTTGTGAAACTGTTAACAGACGAGTACGAGGTTGATGAAACGACAGCAGCTAAAGACGTGGTTGCTCTTGTTGAAACATGGAGGGAAGCTGGTATTCTTGAATAGGAAGTTTCTAATAGAGATAACAATAAAGCCCAAAAGCGATTATGCTTTTGGGCTTTATTTTATGAATTTCTATTTTTAGTATGCAAAAAGAGGATAATCTTTCATCGTTGCATTGACCTTTTCGCGAACACGTTTAATGACTTGTTCGTTCTCAGGATTATTCAATACTTCCTCTATCAGTTCTGCAACAAGATGCATCATGTCTTCTTTTGCACCACGAGTTGTGATGGCAGCAGTGCCAAGTCGGATGCCGGAAGTCTGGAAAGCACTGCGAGTATCGAATGGCACCATGTTCTTATTGGCTGTAATATCGGCTGACACTAATGCATTTTCAGCAACTTTACCTGTCAAATCAGGATACTTTGTGCGTAAATCTACCAGCATAGAATGATTGTCTGTGCCGCCACTGACTATGCTGAAGCCGCGTTGTATCAAATCTTCGGCCAATACAGCTGCATTCTTCTTCACCTGCATGGCATATTCTTTCCATGAAGGTTGCAAGTTTTCTGCGAAACCAACTGCCTTAGCTGCAATGACATGTTCCAACGGCCCGCCCTGTGTGCCAGGGAAAACTGCAGAGTTGAGCAGCATGCTCATCTTCTTCACTTCGCCTTTCTTCGTGGTCAAGCCCCAAGGATTATCGAAATCCTTTCCCATTAAAATGATGCCACCGCGTGGTCCACGGAGTGTCTTATGGGTAGTGCTGGTTACAATGTGAGCATATTTCAAGGGGTTATCAAGCAGTCCGGCAGCAATCAATCCTGCAGGGTGCGCCATGTCAATCATCAGCAAGGCACCTACTTCGTCCGCAATCTTGCGCATACGCGCATAATCCCATTCACGGCTATATGCAGAGCCTCCACCGATAATCAATTTTGGCTTATGTTGAAGCGCCAACCGTTCCATCTCATCATAATCGACACGTCCCGTCTCTTTATTGAGATTATATCCGATAGGATTGTATAGCAGTCCGGAAGTATTGACATGACTACCATGTGAAAGATGCCCACCGTGATCAAGATTTAAGCCCATGAATGTATCTCCAGGCTTTAGCACAGCCAAAAGAACAGCAGCGTTAGCTTGCGCTCCAGAATGTGGTTGTACGTTGGCAAACTCTGCATTGAAGAGCTTCTTTACACGTTCACGAGCAAGGTCTTCAATCTGATCGACAACCTGACAACCGCCATAGTAGCGCTTCCCGGGAAGTCCTTCAGCATATTTATTGGTAAGGTATGACCCCATGGCAGCCATAACCTCGTCACTCACAAAGTTTTCTGAAGCAATCAACTCCATACCTTTCAGCTGGCGCTGATGTTCTTTCTCAATAAGGTCAAAAATCTCTTGGTCTCTTTTCATTGTGGATATGAATTTATAATGAACTTTTTTAGTCTCTATATCTATAAAATCTTAAACTTGCTGTCAGCATAAAATAGAATTGACAAATCAGCAAAGCTTGATGCTGTTGAAATCCTGCTCCTTGTCACAGTATCTGCATTTCAGAATTCCATGTGCTTTGTCTACAACATTGAAAACAGTCTGCATAGGTTCGTTGTTGGTGATGCACTTAGGATTATTACACTTTACAATCCCTCGCAGTTCATCGGGAGTCTCTACAGTTTTCTTCTCAACAACTTCATAGTCTTTAATGATATTAAGCACTATTTTAGGGGCTACCACACTAAGACGACTGATTTCTTCATCAGAGAAAAAGCGATTTGTAATCTTGATAATACCTTTCTTTACAATCTTTTGCGATGGTAGGTTATATCCGATAGTCACAGGAGTTGTAGAATCTTTCAATCCTAATAAATCAACGACTTGATAGGTCTTTTCTGCAGGGATATGGTCGATAACTGTACCATTTTCGATAGCTGAAACAAGCATTTCTTTCTTTCCCATGACTTTAGAATTTAGAATTGATAATTGTTTTGTCATTTTGAATATCTTCCAGCGTAATGCCCAAACAATGGCAGAATATAGCTTCACGGGCATAAAGTCCATTGCGAGCCTGTTGGATATAGTAGGCGTGTGGGTTGTCATCTACATCATAGGCTATTTCATTGACACGAGGGAGAGGGTGGAGTATTCTCATGTTTGGCTTGGCACATCGCAGCATTTCTGCTCTCAAAATATAAATATTCTTGACGTGTTCGTATTCCATGAGATCAGAGAATCTTTCTTTTTGAACACGTGTCATATACAGGATATCAGCATTGGCAATAACCTTGTCTGTAAATTCAGTGTGCTCTTCAAACTTTATTCCGTTTTCCTTGCAATAAATTTTATACTCCTGTGGCATTGCAAGTTCTTTCGGCGCAATAAAATGAAAGGTAGGATTGAAATGGCGCATTGCCATAATCAGGGAATGGACTGTACGACCATATTTTAAATCGCCAACAAGATAGATATTCAGATTTTCAAGTGTACCTTGTGTTTGATATATGGTATAAAGATCAAGCAGACATTGCGAGGGGTGCATGTGGGCGCCGTCTCCTGCATTTATGATTGGAATAGGTGCAATTTCCGATGCATATTGAGCAGCCCCTTCTATATAATGCCGCATGGCAATAATATCAGCGTAATTGCTTACCATGAGAATGGTGTCTTTCAATGTTTCTCCTTTCGAAACACTCGAAGCTTTCGCATCGCTGAAGCCAATAACTCTTGCGCCAAGCCTGTTGGCTGCAGTTTCGAAACTAAGTCTTGTGCGAGTCGACGGTTCATAAAAGAGTGTCGCTATAACCTTCCCCTTTAATAATTCCCTGTCAGGATGTTGCTCGAACTCATGTGCCATTTGAATAAGGTAAAGCAAATCTTCTTTACTCAAATCAGCAATCGTTACAAAGTTACGTTTTCCCATTTGTAATATGATTGATATTCCGAATTCGACTTCAAAGTTAAGTATTATTTCTGATTAATGTGTGTTATTTGACAGAAAAATTGTATTTTTGCTAAAAAAATATCGAGATGAGAAAGGCTTTTATTCACTTCCTATGGGGAGCATTGATATTATTTATATGTGGGACTGCTTTTGCATTCGTTGCCATCTGGGAAGGCTGGATAGGCTATATGCCTCCGGTAGAGGATTTGCAAAATCCTATCAGTCGTTATGCCACACAGGTGTATTTTGCGGACGGAAAGGTTATGGGTACCTACAATTTTAACAAGGAAAACAGAATTGTTATCCCTTACAGTAAAATCTCAAAGCATTTGGTCGAAGCATTGGTTGCTACGGAAGATGAACGTTTTTATGAACATAGCGGCATTGATTTCATTGCTTTGGGAAGAGCTGTCGTCAAACGGGGACTGTTTGGGCAGGCCTCGGCGGGCGGAGGATCGACCATTACCCAGCAGCTTGCCAAGCAACTATATTCAGAGCAGGTGCATAACTCTTTGGAGAGAATGCTCCAGAAACCGATAGAGTGGGTGATTGCAGTAAAATTGGAACGTAATTATACGAAGGAAGAGATTATCGCTTTATATTTGAACTATTTCGATTTCCTGCATAATGCCGTAGGCATAAAGACTGCAGCAAATACTTATTTCAATAAAGAAGCTAATGACCTGAATGTCGTGGAATCAGCAATGCTTATAGGACTCTGCAAAAATCCTTCATTGTTCAATCCTGTGAGATTTCCTGATCGTGCACGAAACAGGCGTAATGTGGTTTTGGGTCAAATGCTGAAAGCCGGTTACTTGTCGAAGGCAGAGTTTGAGGAGTATTGTGCCATGCCGATAGCTCTGAATTTCCATAGAACCGATCACAAGGATGGTAATGCTACGTATTTCAGAGAATTCCTTCGGCAGTATATGATGGCCGAAAAGCCGGACAGAGCCAACTATCCTTCATGGAACAGGGTGCAATATACATTAGATTCCATTGCATGGGAAAACAATCCACTATATGGTTGGTGCAATAAGAACTTTAAAAAAGATGGTAAGCCTTATAATATCTACACTGATGGACTGAAGATTTATACGACCATAGACAGTCGCATGCAGCAGTATGCAGAAGAGTCTGTTTATGGACATGTCGCCAAATTCTTACAGCCGGCTTTCAATAAGGCGAACCGAAATAAAAAGAATGCGCCGTTTTCTGGATCACTTACGCTTTCGCAGGTTCGTTCTATTCTGAACAGGAACATGTTTCAGAGTGAGCGTTATCGCAACATGAAGGCTGCAGGTGCAAGTGATGCTGAAATACGAGCTGCATTCAATCGTCCTGTTGACATGACAATATTTACTTATCATGGAGATATAGATACCGTCATGACGCCAATCGATTCTATTAAATATTACAAAGGTTTCCTGCGTGCAGGTTTTATGAGTATGGATCCTAAAACAGGTGCGGTAAAAGCTTATGTTGGTGGTTTGGATTATAATCATTTCATGTATGACATGGTCACAGGTGGACGCCGACAGGTTGGTTCAACTATCAAGCCATTCTTATATGCGCTTGCAATGGAAAATGGTTTCTCGCCCTGCGATTTGGTTCCTAATGTACAAAAAACATACATGGTTGCAGGCAGGGCGTGGACCCCACGTAATGCTTCGCATGCACGCTATGGCCAAATGGTCACTCTCAAGTGGGGACTTGCACAAAGTAACAACTGGATTTCGGCCTATCTGATGAGTAAACTCAATCCTCAACAGTTTGTCTCTACGCTTCATGAATTCGGTATTGACAATCCGGATATCCATCCTTCTATGTCATTATGTTTGGGGCCATGTGATGTAAGTGTGGCCGAGATGGTTAGTGCATATTCCACATTTGCAAATCATGGAATACGTACGGCCCCCATGTTTGTCAGCAGAATTGAAGACAATGAAGGCAACGTCATTGCGAGTTTCCAACCTCGCATGAACGAGGTAATCAGTGTAGAGAGTGCAAACAAAATGCTGGTGCTGTTGCAAGGAGTTGTTGATGGAGGAACGGCAAGCAGACTTCGTTATAAGTATCATATGGAAGGAGAAATTTGTGGTAAGACAGGTACTACGAACAAGAATAGCGATGCCTGGTTCATGGGCTTTACTCCACAGTTAGTAACAGGAATATGGGTTGGTGGCGAAGACCGTGACATCCATTTTGACAACATATCAATGGGCCAGGGTGCAACAATGGCCTTGCCTATTTGGGCGTACTTCATGAAGAAAATCTATAGGGACAAATCATTGAATTATAGCAGCAATGCTACTTTTGAACTTCCTGACGGCTTTGATCCCTGCTCCAAACAAGATGCTGACAATGATGAATTCCAAATTGACGAGGTATATGAATAGGGTGTCTGTCTTTTTAGCAATCTGGGTTGTTTCAGCAGGAGCCGGATTTGCTCAAAAGGTCAATTCGCTGAGAGATAGTCTGCGGGTTGCCGCAGACTCATTGGCGTATCATCCGGACCGGATAGACCTTAGACTGAAAAAAGCATCATGGAACGTTCAATTGGAAGAATGGAATTATGCAAAAGAGGAATACGACCGTGTGCTTTCCAAAGATGCAGACAATCCTACAGCGCTCTATTTTCGAGCCTATGTGAACGAAAAGCTTTCAAGATATAATTTTGCACGCCTTGATTATCAACACCTGCTATATATAGTGCCGGGTAATTTTGAAGCTCAATTGGGATTGGCGTTACTTAATGAAAAGGACAAACATTTCACAGAAGCCTTTGATGGTGTTAATCGCTTGATTGCTCAATATCCCGATAGTGCAGTGGCTTATGCAGCAAGAGCGAATATGGAGCGTGAACGCAAAATGTATGAACCGGCAGAGTATGATTATACAGAAGCACTCAAGCGCATTCCTAACAATCAGGATTATCGGCTCTCAAGAGCATATGTCAGAATACAATTGAGAAAGAAAGAAGCTGCATTAAGCGATTTAGATTATCTTGTTGGCTTAGGTGTTTCTAAGGTTGCATTAAAGGAATTCTATGACAAATTAAAAAGATAGATTTGAACAATAATAAATAAAATTACACATTAAACTTATGAGAATTGAGCAACCATCCTTTGAAATCTGGCCACAAGAAGAGGGTATCAACGGTGTATACAAACAAATAGAGAGAGCTGGTCGCGTTTGTTATAAGAGTGAGAAAAACGCTTCGGAAGATTCTGCAAAGCCTTTTGTTGAGCGTATGATTGCTGCTGACCACACTGCCATGCTTGAACATGGAACAGTCTATTTGAAAGGAGCAGTTGAAAATCTTGTCAATCGCTATGCCAACAATCGTTTTTCGCGTATCCATGTGAAAGATGGTGTTGCCTATGTAACAACAAACCTTAGAGTTGTTGCAGAAAACAAATGGATGGAAGACTTAGAGTGTTTTTGCGAACCTACATCTCATCATGAACAACGCATCACCGTTCATTTTACCACACAGGTTGGAGTGACGCGCGAGTTTAACAGGCATCGTGCAAATTCCATGGCCGAACAGTCTACTCGGTATTGCAATTATAGCAAAGATAAGTTTGGGGGAGAAATAGCAATCAATCTTCCTGAATGGATAAAAAAGGAAGCAGACTGTCAGAAAATCTATCAAGGACTCAACCATAATCTGTTGAAACAGCTTTGCCAAGAACTCGTTATAGAAAAGGATCAACAAGCTTGGAGTGCTGTTGACAATTGGCTTTTTGCCAATCTTGCCTGTGAGTATGCATATTTGAATTTGATTTCTTTAGGACGAAAGCCACAGGAAGCTCGTGTTGTTTTGCCCTTAGATATAAATACTGAATTGGTGCATACGGCCTTCGTCTGTGACTGGAAACATTTCTTCGACCTGCGTGCTCTTGGAACGACAGGTGCTCCACATCCAGATGCGAAAGCTATTGCAGCCCCGCTCTTTGAGGAATTCAAAAGACTGAAACTTTTATAATCTATCATCCTAAAACCGTAGAGAAATGGAATTCTTTAGTTCTATTTCAGTAATAAGTTATATCAATGATACACTCTATGATACGGACAAGATAATATTATACCCAGTGGTTTTGACAATGTAGCCCATGTTATAAGGGAAAATAAAAAAGGAGGAAGTTGTTGCTTCCTCCTTTTCTTTCTCAAGCTTATTTGAAATAATAGAGAAAAGTGGCCTCGCCTTCAAGCGCAGGTTTCTTTTCACCTTCGATCTCAATTTTGAAACCAATCTGCGCCTTACAGATGCCACGTAGGTTTTCGATGGCATCGAGTTTTGTAACCAAACGGACTTTACTTCCCGTGATAACCGGCTTTCCAAAGCGCATTTTGTCCATTCCGTAGTTGACCATCATTTTAAGATTGTTCACCTCAATAATCTGGTTCCACATATATGGAAGCAACGAGAGGGTCAGATAGCCGTGTGCAATCGTGCTTTTATAGGGACTTTCTTCCTTCGCACGTGCTTCGTCAACATGTATCCATTGATGGTCGAGTGTGGCATCGGCAAAGTTGTTGATGCGTTCCTGGTCCACCAAGAGCCACTCTGAAACGCCTAATTGTTCGCCTAAATGTGATGCGAATTCCTCGTATGAATTTACTACTAACTTACTCATCTTGCTCTTAGTCTAATCCAAGTCCTTTTTTAATTGCATTCACTTTTTCCATACCTTTCGCTTCCAGTGCATCGTATTCGGATGCATTCTTCATGTCGCCTTTCACTTCAAGATAGAATTTTATCTTTGGCTCTGTGCCCGAGGGACGAACGCTTACTTTCGTTCCATCATTACAGAACCACTGCAACACGTTACTTGTAGCAGGCATGTCAAGCTTGGTCTTGCTGCCATCTTCGTGCAATGCTTCAAGTTTCAGGAAATCTTTCCACAATACAACTTTGCTGCCACCAAGTTCCTTGGGAGGATTGTTACGGAAGCTGGTCATCATCTGTTTGATTTCATCTGCGCCCGTCTTTCCCGGACGAACAACATTGACAGTGACCTCCTTAGAGAACCCATACTCTGTGTAAATATCCATCAGGACATCATAAAGGGTCTTGCCTTGATCCTTTGCCCATGCACAGATTTCGGCCAAAAGACTCATTGCGGACACGGCATCCTTGTCGCGAACAAAATCTTGTGCAAGGAAACCATAGCTTTCCTCGCCACCACCAATATACTTCTGCTTACCTTCAGAAATGCGAATTTCACGTGCAATCCACTTGAAACCAGTGTAGCAGTCACGCATTTCAATACCAGCCTTATCCGCAACTTTCTTGATAACCTCAGTCGTTACAATGGTCTTGACAATGAAATCTGTAGGTTTCAATAAGCCCTTAGCCTTGCGATTGGTGATGATATAATAGAGGAACAGCAAACAAGTTTGGTTACCATTAATCAGTACCCATTCGCCCTTGCTATTCTTGCAGGCCATGCCTACACGGTCGGCATCCGGGTCTGAAGCCATGACGATGTCAGCATCTATTGCCTTGGCATCACGGATAGCCAAAGACAGAGCCTCGCCATTTTCTGGGTTTGGACTGACAACCGTTGGGAAATCACCACTGCGCACCATTTGTTCCTTGACACAATGTACATTGTCAAAGCCCCACAATTTCAAGCTCTGGGGAATAGACATCATACCTGTTCCATGGAGCGGAGTGTAGACAATCTTCAAATCATGCTGGCGCTTGATAACCTCCGGATCAATACTCAACGTGTGGATTTCTTTCAAATAAGGTTCGTCAATGTCCTTACCGATAATTTGAATCAGTGAAGGATTGCCCTCAAACTTAACGTCATCAACTTTTACCTTGCCTACTTCTTCAATGATACCTACATCATGAGGAGTGAGCACCTGCGCACCATCTTCCCAGTAAGCCTTATATCCATTGTATTCCTTGGGGTTATGACTGGCTGTGATATTCACACCGGCCTGACATCCCAAATGACGAATTGCATAGGAACATTCGGGAGTAGGACGCATATCCTCAAAGAGATAAACCTTTATACCATTAGCCGAGAAGATGTTTGCAACAGTCTCTGCAAACTTACGGCTATTGTTACGGCAATCATGACATACGACAACGGCAATGTCTTTTTTGCCTTCAAAGTTCTTTTTCAGGTAATTGGCAAAGCCCTGTGTCGCCATTCCTACCGTGTAGATATTCATGCGGTTAGAACCTGCCCCCATGATTCCACGAAGACCGCCCGTACCAAATTCAAGGTCTTTATAGAAGCTTTCAATCAGATCGGTCTTGTCTTCTGCAGCTAATTTTGCTTCAACCTCTTTTCGTGTTTCCTCGTCAAAAGCCGGTGTCAACCATTGTTTGGCTTTCGCTTCACACTGTGAAATAAGTTCTGTGTTATTTGCCATAGTTTTAAAGTATATATTTAATTTTACAAATTGCTTACACGCAAAGATAAGCATTTTCATTGGAAAAACATCGGATTATATATATATTTTTTGTATCTTCGCAACCTAAAAGCTATAACATTATGTATTTCACAGGAATTATCATTGCACTTTCTACATTTCTGATTATCGGCATATTCCATCCGATTGTCGTCAAGACTGAATATTATTTCGGTACACGTTTCTGGTTTGTTTTCCTCATTTTGGGTATTATCTCCATTGTAGGCTCACTCTGCGTGGCCCACATTATCTGGTCATCCCTGCTTGGTGTGCTCGGTGCTTCACTGCTTTGGAGTATCGGTGAACTGTTCGAACAGAAGAAAAGGGTAGAGAAAGGGTGGTTTCCACGTAGAGAAAAGAAATAGATTATAAATGAAAACGCTTCTTGTTCTCGTTGGCAAAACAGCCAACAAACATTTCGTTGCGGGCATTAAAGACTATCATGAACGCATAGAACATTATATGCCTTTTGATATTACTGTTATCCCGGAATTGAAAAACACAAAGAATCTCAGCAATGAACAGCAGAAAGAGCGCGAAGGAGAACTTATCTTAGACCAGATAAAGCCCATGGATACGGTTGTTCTTCTGGATGAACATGGAGAGGAATACCGTTCGATAGAGTTTGCAAACTGGCTACAGAAGAAGCAGCTTACAGCCCGCCGTCTCGTCTTTGTCATAGGTGGGCCTTATGGTTTTTCACCATCGGTATACAGTCGGGCCAATGAAAAGATATCACTCTCCCGCATGACTTTCAGCCACCAGATGGTGCGTCTCATCTTTACTGAGCAACTCTATCGGGCATGCACTATCATCAAAGGTGAACCTTATCATCATGAATAAAGAAGTGAATGCTTATTTGTCTGCATATGCAGGAGAGAGGGCATTGACGTGAATGGAATAGTGCCCTGCACGATAGTCCATTCTCATGACACGAGGAGTATTTACCTTTTCAGATAGCGACAGAGCCACATGGCCCATGGTCTGCCGTAGGTTTAATTCAACACATGGGTGAACCAATCCGCCGTTTACAATCATCATATCAATGCCGAAAGGCCCCGAATAGTTGCCTTTCAGCTGTTTTGACATAACACTCACCACGGTTTCGCGTATGCTATCCAGACATTCAAGGGATGTATAGCGTGACAACATCTCTTCTTTTTGCGCTTCGCCCATGAGTATGTTGCCCGCATAAGCACCGTTAACCGTATCGAAAACAGAAAGACCGAGATAGTCTATTGTCCCATTCCGATGTGCATAGAACTCCATACCGAAGTCAACCACCTTATTATAATAAGGCTCAACGGTAATATATCCTTGTTTGGAGATTACGTTTTTAATCCATCCTTGCAGATGAGTTGTTATGCCTTCATGGTTCATGTCGATAAATCTCAGCCCGCGTCCGCTGCTACTCCATGGCATCTTCAGCACATACTGATAGGCTAGTCCGTTATCTGCAGGCTGCAAGTGTTGGCAGAGCGAAGCATAATCTCTGAAGACTTCAGCCTTGCCAACGGCCTTGTCGAAACATGTTGTCAAGCAAGGCAGGAGATGTTCTGCACACCAGCCTCTGCCACTCTGCATGCGTATATGGTCTAACTGCTGCACAGAAGGAAGAGCATCTGCAAGCTTTCCGTTTGACCGCTCTATAAGGCGATTGCATAATGCAAGGTTCCATCCCCAGGGAAATATCTCAATATTCGTCACATCAAGACTTTCCAAATCTTGATAGTCGATGAAACCTGCCTCTGCAGCATACTGTCTCAAATGCGCAGGTACGCTTATATGCTCCTTGTCTTCAACAAGAACAAGGTCACCTTTACTTGCCCAAAGCACGGGTAGAAAGGCAAGGTCAGCCTGCAACTGGCGGGCAGCATGGGGCAAAGTTACATATTTCTGATGTGCAGCCAAGGCGATGTCATGCCCTGGATTGAATAGATAGACTTTCATTTCCTATTAAAAACTTAAAATCATTCAGGGTGTTTTGATCACGATTTTGTCATCAATCCAAATCCCGTTTTCCTTTGCCTGAACTATGCTTTTATACCGTTCCTCATGCCGTGCTGCCTTTTCAGCTGCAATTCCGGCATCCGCATTGCCTTCTGACTCTTCGGGAAGAATACGCATAGTTTTTGCTTTCGCAATGAGATCCTTGATGACTTCGCCTCCGATGATCAAGCCTGCTGCAGCCGGAACCCACGCATTGCTGGCCGGTACATGGCTATGCTCAGCACATTCTACAGTAGGATAGGCAATCTGCCTGATAGGTTCTTCTTCACTATAAACCACCTTTAATCGAGGGATATTCAGCTTGCGAAGTTTCTTTCTTATCACCTTTGCCAACGGATCCATATGCGTTTCGTTGATGTCTGCCACACGGAATGCCGTTGCATCAAGCTTGTTGGCCGCTCCCATGCTGGATATGATGGGAATGTTGAAACGATGACAACGCTTGATAAGTTCAAGTTTCGCACTCATCGTATCGATACAATCCACAACATAATCAAACAGCTTCAAATCAATTGCATCCGCGTTTTCGGGAAGATAGAACATCTGGTATTTGTGAACAATACAATGGCTGTTGATATCAAGAATACGCTCTTCTGCAACATCAACCTTGTTTTTCCCTATTGTTGAAAGCAGGGCATAGAGCTGTCGATTGATGTTCGTCGGACAGACACGGTCGTTATCGATGATATCCAATTCGCCTATGCCACTCCGTGCCAACACCTCTGTCACATAGCTGCCAACACCACCTATGCCGAAAACGGCAATGCGTGAGCCGGCCAAAGTGTCAAGCGCCGGCTTGCCAATCAATAGCTCTGTACGTGAAAATTGATTTTGCATAAAAACTGATTACTTGATTTTTTCCACTGCAAAGGTAAGGAAAAAGAAAGAAAGCACAAAGATAAAATGAAATAAAGAAAAGCGCTTTCAGTGGCTTCAAATGGGAAACGAGAAACCAGAAAACAAGTATCAGCACTCTATCTTAAACCTCTCTGTTTTTCAACCTGTTGCATTAGGCTCTGCAATTTGACGCAGATTACATGGTGATTTGAGTCAAGTTACACGGTGAAATGACGCAGATTGCAAGGTAATTTGACGCAAATTGCAAGGCTATCTGCACGGGATTAGCTTTCGCTTTGAATTCTATGTTATAATGAATTAGCACACAACGCAGGCATACTCAATGCAGTCTGTTGCTTCATGTCAAAGGAACTCTTGCTTAGAATTTCAGCAAGTCAGCCAACTTTACGTCCTTATGTGTCTGCAGATAATCTTCTACCAAGCTGACATAATGGGTTGAGAAAACCTTTTGTCCCACAAGTTCATTGACCACATACATGACACGAGCCATGTGCATGTCTTTCTCCTGCTGACTCTTCTTGTCGAAGTTCTTCACGGGATATAGGCTCAACAGATAGAAATTCAAGCAGTCGGGAACAATATACTCACGCTTCATGGTTGCACGTTGACTCTTTGAATAATATTTTGAATAGAGCGGATAGTCTTCTCCCAAATATTTATCAAGAGAAACACCAATCATATTTTCACCCACAATTATACTCTGGTCAAAGGCCCCAATCTGTGTATATATCTTCGGAATAGTAAAGTCCGGCAGTTGTTTCTGGGCTTTATCAAAAACTCGTGTAAGTGACTTGTTGATGTCATCCATGTTGGCATATTGAGTTTCTACATCTGCTATAACAGTCTGTAAAACAGTGTCTTGATAGAAATTAAGAAAGCGACTGTTGATGTCCGGCTCATAGACGGCTCCCAATTTAAGCACATTTTCAACCAGCGTTCGAGTCTCTATGGCATACTCTGTGTTCATTTCCTGCAAAGCAGAAAAGTCACCTGTAGTCAGATAACGACTTTGCAGACGATCATAACGCACGACTTCTATTTTGTCTTGCGCATCATCGTTGGATTTCAGCTTCATTTCACAAGCCACACAAAGCAACATTATTGCAAACAATATGTAATATATCTTTCTCAAACGTTTGGGTTATCTTAAATCTCAAGGCAAAAATACTAAAAATTATTTTCAACAGCAAATATTTTGCTAAAAAACTTAAAATAAAGACTATAAAAAGGTATATTAAAGCCAAAATTAATAAAAATAAGGGCGTTAAATCAAAAAAACATTTATTTTTGCAGCATGAAACTTTTATCGGTATTACTAATGAAAACAAGGCTTGTCCTATGCTCATTTTTATTTATCAGTTTGGCTTTACATGCTTCAAAAAATCCTGATACAGAAACGTTTACCGTGAACATCAAATATTCGGGTAAGCTTTCATTGTCCAATTATCCTGTAGTCGTCTCCCTGAAGGGATATCCTTGGGTTTCCTGTTCTTCTGTTTATTTTAATGACAAGGAGCTTCCATCTCAACTTGATGATTTGGATGGTGACGGAATAAATGATGAAATGTGTTTCCTTGCCGAGCTGAAAGGAGGGCAAACCTATAACTATAAAGTTGTGTTGAAGAAACAGGGTACGCAGAAAACGTACGCATCACGCACATACGCCGAACTCTTATTGAGAAATCCCAAGATAAAAGAAAAGAACAAACAGGATTTATATATACAGCAAATTGAAGTTGGGAAAGAGCTGAAAGACAGCTATCATTTATTGCATCACCATGGGGTGGCATTTGAAAATGAATTGATAGCATTGCGCATTTATTTTGATAAACGGCAGACACTCGACTTGTATGGGAAGAAGCGTTTAGGCTTGGAGTTACACGAGACGCAGTTTTACACGACCAAAGAGCAGTCGTTGCAAGGATTTGGAGACGATATTCTATGGACTGGAAACAGCATGGGCTTGGGTGCGCTCCGTGGATGGGACGGTCGAAAAGAGCAGATGTTGGAAGATGTTGCATATCGAGGACTGCGCATAGTAGTTCAAGGTCCTGTGCGAACAATCATTGAACTGACCGATAGAGGTTGGCTTTGGAAGAGGGGAGAACGAAGGATTTGTCTCACAGAGCGTTACACCTTATATGCTGGCCATAGGGATTTAAGCGTGGAAGCGTGGATAAATCCGGAAGAGAAAAGACTACGTTTTGCAACTGGTTTGATGCACATTTCGGGTGCAGAAAAACTTTCAGACCATAAGGGATTGCGGGGATTGTGGGGAAAGAATTGGCCTTCAAAAGATACGACTGCCTGTAAATTAGAGACTTTGGGAATGGGAATATATGTTCCAAAAGATTATTTACAGGAAGAACTTGCCTGCGACAGTATCAATGATGCCTATGTCTTGGCTCCTATAAAGGGTCACTTGAAGTATTATCTCACTTATTCAAGTGACAACGAAACGTATGGATTTCACCAAGCCCAAGATTGGTTTTCCTATTTGAAGAAATGGAAAGAGCAATTACTTTGCCTGCCCCAAATCAGAATTATGGACAAGCATCCAAGATAGCAGAGAATGTTTTTCGTCCATGTCTGTAGAACTGCCAGAGCAGAGAGAAGTCTTTTCGTTCATCAACTCTCGGATTAATCCGTTGTTGTTGTAGTCGTTTTCGATCTTCATCAAAGTCATGGCGCCATGCTTTAAAGGCGTGACGCGCCTTATAGATAGCCTTGAAATCGGCTATGTTACGATTGAAAATAAGCGTTTGCCACGCTGCAAGATAATCGAGGAAGAAACGAAGTCGCATGACGGTTTTCAGTTCTTCATCCGGCAGGTTCTTATAGAGCATAGTCAGATTATTGCGGAAATTCAGGAACGTTTTCATCGGATTACTCTTCGGAAGCGTGCCGCCGCCGACATGATAGACCACGCTATTAGGAATACATACAATTCTTCTGCCCAGCAACCGAAGCCGCCAACAGAGATCAATTTCCTCGTTATGCGCAAAAAAACGACCATCAAGAGCACCTGCATTCCAGTAATCTTTCGAACGAATCAGCAGACATGCACCTGTAGCCCACATGATATCGGCAATCGAATCGTATTGACCATGGTCTTCTTCAACAATATCGAACACTCTTCCTCGACAGAAAGGGTAGCCCAAACGGTCGATGAAACCTCCTGCAGCACCGGCATATTCAAAGCATTTCGGATTGCTCACTGATAGCAGTTTGGGTTGACAGGCTGCCACATCTGAATGTTCATCCATATAGGTTAGTAGGGGAGTGAGCCAGTTTTCTGTGACTCTGACGTCAGAATTCAATAGCAGATAGTATTCTGCATCAACCATTTTGAGTGCTTGGTTATAGCCTTCTGCAAATCCATAATTCTTATTTAATGAAAGGATTTCAACCTCGGGGAAGTCTTCTTTCAACATGGCAACAGAACCATCTGTTGAAGCATTATCAGCCACAATAATCTTTGCTTGTGCTAGAGAATAACGCATGACAACAGGAAGGTATTGTTTGAGCATCTTCTTCCCATTCCAGTTCAAAATCACAATCGCAAGTTTCATGTGTTTTTTCATTAAATTAGTTCTGCTCTCAAGGCTGATTTATCGTAGTTGAATTCACCTAATTTTACACGCATGAGTTCGTTGTCATATTCTGTACGCGCCTGTGAAGGAGGCAATTCTACGCGGATATAATTGTCCGTAAAGCCGTGCATAGCTTTCCCACGTGGTGCTTTTTCAAACAATACCTCACGTTCTGTGCCAATAAACTGCTGATAGAAGTCTTGTGTCTTGGTATCGCTTAAGGCCAGCAGACGCTTGGAGCGCAACTTCTTATCCTTTTCTTCAACGACATACGGAATAGATAATGCACTCGTTCCCGGGCGTTCACTATAGGGAAAGACATGCAGTTGCGTAACGGGAAGATGGGCAAGAAACTGATAACAGTCTTCAAAATACTCGGGTTTCTCACCTCTACTGCCTACCATGACATCAACTCCAATGAAAGCATCTGGCATTAATTTCTTGATGAGTTCTATTTTATGTGCAAACAAAGCTGTGTCATATCGGCGATGCATCAGCTTAAGAACGGCATCGCTACCACTCTGCAATGGAATGTGGAAATGAGGCATGAAAGCCCGGCTCTCTGCACAGAAAGCTATCAGATCGTCATCTATTAAATCGGGTTCTAAACTGCTGATGCGAAAGCGTTTAATACCTTCTACCTTATCCAGAGCCTTGACAAGATCGATGAATTTTTCATGAGTAGTTTCACCAAAATGGCCGATATTTACCCCTGTAAGCACTATTTCCTTACCACCTTCAGCTGCAGCCTCTTCTGCTTGTGCAACTAATAACGCTATTGAAGGATTACGGGAAAAACCACGTGCATAGGGAATTGTACAGTAAGTACAGAAATAATTGCAACCATCTTGTACTTTCAGGAAGTATCGGGTACGGTTTCCTCTTGAACATGATGCCTGGAAAGTCTTGATATCTTTAGTTCTGACAGAGTAATACTTATGCTGTGCAGTGCCTGCTGTCCTATCAATAAAAGCATCATTTAGATATTGAATGAGATTTGCTTTCTCATTTGAACCAAGCACAAGATCTACTCCTGGTATCTTACTTACCCGCTCAGACTCGAGTTGGGCGTAACAACCTGTCACAATAATAAATGCTCCAGGGTTCTCACGTACCATTCTATGGATAGCCTGTCTGCACTTATGGTCGGCAACATCTGTAACACTACAGGTATTGATGAGACAAATGTCTGCCTCTTCCCCCTTTGCTGCGGTCACGACACCCATATCTGATAGCATTTTACCAAACGTGGATGTCTCTGAAAAATTCAGTTTACATCCAAGTGTATAATATGTAGCCTTTTTCCCTTGAAAAGCAGAACTGTCTATCATTTTATTTTTGAAATAGAGAGAAAATTAAAGTCCTAATGCCTTTATAATTTTATCAATAACGTTTTCTGTACTGTCAGAAACTTCATCAAGTTTCTTATTCAGTTCTTCATTTATCTTATCCTCGACTTTCTTACTGACTTTATCAACTAATTTATCAGCATCTTTACTGATGGTTTTGTCTATACTATTTTCAACATCTTCGCTGTCGTTTACCGACTTTTGGTCTGTATTGTCCATAGATGAATTCTTCTGACCATTCTGATTAACTGCCTCATAACTCCTTACCACATCATCGGCATTTAAAGTGAATACATGTCCAAGAATACCGTATGAGACTTTATGTTGTTCGCCATCAAAGGTAACATCTGTAGAAGAATAAATCAGATAGTTGTGGTAATTGAGAATTTGATCTAAGGTGACATCAACCGTACTGCTGGCAAAGAGATTAGTCAACATCTTGAGTCCCATAGAAAAAATGTCGCTATCTTGGTTGGTTTTGTCAGCCAATTTAGTAATAGCTGTTGTCACTTCTGTTTTGATAGCTTCCTTATGATCTTGCTTGTTAGGGTTGCTTACCATGAGAACGAGTAGGCAAACAAGGACAATTGCCAAAATAGAGTACCAGAAAGTCTTGTGGCTCTTCTTATGCATTTGCTCTTTATTCTGCGCAGGAGCAACCTGCATAGTTGGCGGAACGGGTGGAGGAGTCTGCTGAGAATTGGTACGAGTCTCCATGGCCAATCTGATTTCCTCTATCTGCCACGCTGGTGTCCAGTCTTTCAAACCATCTGTCCAAACTAAGGTTTCAGCAGTGATAAGCTTTGTATTAACAAGTTCTTCTGGTGTGAATGGACCTGCTTGGGCACCATTCTCAATAATGAAGTATTGCATTTTGTTATCTCCTTATTAAAATATGGCTGCAAAGTTAGAAAAACTTTTGAGAATATTTGCATATCTCATGGGAAAAGATTACTTTTGCATTCGTTTTTATACTATGGGGTTCCGTAGCTCAGTTGGATTAGAGCAACAGCCTTCTAAGCTGTGGGTCTTGGGTTCGAATCCCAACGGAATCACCAGTAACAAGAAAGAGGAGTTTTATTTTCAAAACTCCTCTTTCACTTTTACATACAACTATTTATTAAATCAACTTGCAGATTCTATACTTCAGTTCGAGGTAAGATAAAAATAAGCTGTCATTACATGACGTTATAATTTGTATTGAATCACGCGCTAATTTGAGTCATTTCACACGGCAATTTGAGTCATTTCACACTGCAATTTGAGTCATTTCACCATGTAACTTGAGTCAAAATGCAGTGTAATCTATGTCAAGTTGCCATGCAAACTGACATGAATTACATTCTCAGGAGATTAATCTTAGCTTGTAATAGTTTCAATTACTTATCCCGAACTTGGCATATTCATGAGCCAATCTCCCGAAGTATCTGTCATGAAAAAACATGTTTTTTAAGGTAAATGAAGTCTCCTGCAGTCTACATTTATTATCTCTGCAAGTTGAACTTTCCCTTATAAACCAATTTTCCTCATGCTTTTTTTAATGCAGAAGCTAAGAATTTCGGTGTATATCCCAACTTACTCTTGGCTATTTCTTCAGGTGTTCCTGTGGTAAGGATTGTTCCACCACCTCGTCCTCCCTCAGGACCAACATCAATGATATAGTCAGCTAACTTGATAACATCCAAGTTGTGTTCAATAATAATTACAGTGTTACCACGGTCAGTGAGTTTTTGAAGCACATCCATCAGAATACGGATATCCTCAAAATGAAGTCCTGTTGTCGGCTCATCAAGGATATAAAGCGTCTTGCCTGTATCACGCTTAGCCAGTTCTGTAGCTAACTTTACGCGCTGACTCTCACCACCTGAGAGTGTCGTTGAACTCTGTCCAAGCTTGATATACCCCAGACCTACATCCTGCAATGTCTTGATTTTCGGCAGAATAGTCGGTACATTCTCAAAGAATTCCACGGCCTGATTAATCGTCATATCGAGCACATCAGCAATGGATTTACCCTTATATCTCACTTCAAGTGTTTCTCGATTGTAACGTTTGCCGTGGCAGACCTCACATGGAACCATTACATCGGGCAGGAAATTCATTTCAATTGTCTTGTAGCCATTACCGCCACAAGCCTCACAACGACCACCTTTCACGTTGAAGGAAAAGCGCCCTGGCTTATAACCTCGTATCTTTGCTTCAGGCAAGTTGACGAAAAGATTTCGAATATCACTGAATACCCCCGTGTAGGTTGCAGGGTTACTGCGTGGTGTTCTTCCAATAGGGCTCTGGTCAACATTGACCACTTTATCCACATTGTCAATCCCCTCCACCTTGTCATATGGCATAGGCTTTTTCAACGAACGATAGAAATGGTGGGAGAGAATGGGCTGGAGTGTTTCATTGATAAGCGTAGATTTCCCAGAGCCCGATACTCCGGTGACAACGATCAACTTGCCTAATGGAAAATCAATATCTACGTTTTTGAGATTATTTCCTTTTGCACCGAAAATCTTTATGTGTTTCCCGTTACCCTTACGACGTTCGGAGGGTATTTCTATCTTACGTTCACCATTCAGATATTCAGCTGTGATGGTATGCTGTTTAAGCATTTCTTCAGGCGTCCCTTGAAATACAACTTCTCCTCCTTTACGCCCTGCCTTTGGTCCAATGTCTATAATCCAGTCAGCGGCTCTCATCATATCTTCATCGTGTTCAACAACAATTACAGTGTTACCAAGGTCGCGCAGTTCCTTAAGTGAGCGGATGAGACGGTCATTGTCACGTTGATGCAGACCGATACTCGGTTCATCAAGGATATAAAGTACATTGACCAATTGACTTCCTATCTGTGTAGCTAAGCGAATACGTTGACTTTCTCCGCCCGAAAGGGTAGCACTTTGCCGATTGAGTGAGAGATAGTCGAGCCCTACTTCCAACAGAAAGTTCACACGCGTTCGGATTTCTTTAAGTATCTCGGTAGCTATTTTTTTTTGCTGAACTTCCATGTGTTCTTCCACATGTTCAAGCCATTCCTTGAGGTCATTGATATCAAGACAGGCTACCTCTGTAATGTTCTTATCCCAAATGCGATAGGAGAGCGCCTCACGGTTAAGGCGTTGTCCCTTGCATTCTGGGCACTCTGTCGTAGCCATGAACTGATCGGCCCACTTCTTTCCTGCAGCCGATTCGTCGGTTTCCATAACGGTCTGCAGGTATTTAATAATACCATCAAAGGCCACAAAATAGTCTGAAGAAGTATGAACAAGCCCCTTGTCAATCTTCAAGTTCTCCAGACTGCCATATAAAATCTCATTAATAGCATCCTGTGGAATATCTACAAAGGGAGTCTTGAGATTGCAATCATACTTCTGAAGAATAGCATCTATCTGCCAGAATATCATCTGATTCTTATATTTCCCCAATGGGGCAATAGCCCCTTCGCGTATACTCATCTTGTCATTGGGGATTACTTTCTTTAGATCTATCTCGTTAACATAGCCTAATCCTTTGCAGTGTGGACATGCCCCCTCTGGTGAATTAAACGAGAATATATTTGGTGCGGGGTCTTTATAGGAAATTCCAGAAGTCGGGCACATAAGGCGTTTAGAGAAGAATTTGGCTTCACCGCTATCTTTATCCAATACCATAATAAGGCCATCGCCCTGCTTCATGGCATTTTGTATACTTTTGGCAAGGCGCTCATGAGAAACATCTTCCACGAGCATCTTATCGACTACTACCTCTATATTATGGTTTTTGTAGCGGTCGGTCTTCATACCACGCGTGATTTCCTTTATCTCTCCGTCTACTCGGATATAGATATATCCCTTGCGCCTCATGCTTTCAAAGAGTTCACGATAATGCCCTTTGCGGTTTCTAATCAATGGGGCAAGGATGTAAATACGCTTATCTACATAATCATGAGTAATCATTTCAATGACTTTCTCCTCTGTATATTTTACCATTTTCTCGCCAGTAGCATAACTATATGCCGTTCCTGCACGTGCATAAAGCAAGCGTAGATAATCGTAAATCTCTGTAGTCGTACCAACAGTTGACCGAGGATTCTTGTTCGTTGTCTTTTGTTCAATGCTGATAACAGGGCTTAAACCTGTTATTTTGTCAACATCCGGTCGTTCCATGTTACCCAGGAAATTACGTGCATAAGCTGAAAACGTTTCTATATATCTACGTTGTCCTTCGGCAAAAATAGTGTCAAAAGCTAATGATGACTTGCCGGAACCCGACAAACCTGTGATGACTGTCAGTGAATTGCGAGGGATTTGCACGTCGATATTCTTTAGATTATGCACACGTGCTCCCCAGACATTAATGTTTTTATCTTCTCTTTCCATAAGGAAATCATTCTATTTTGTGTTTCTTGAATACTTCTTCTTGATGGTTTTTTCTGCCCACCTCATTGCCCTGTTGAGTCGATGTAACCCCTTAGAAGATTTACATCACGCTTGATAGAATAGCGTTTGCCATCGGCGCCACGTGCATTTACCACAACAAAATATACTCCTTGGCTGACATCTTTACCGTGAAACTTTCCATCCCAACCGCCGGTTATATCATTCCATTCATAGAGTTTCTGGCCCCAGCGATTGTAAATGATTGCATGAAACTCAATAATGCTCTGATAGGTTGACTTAGCTTGATAAATATCATTAATGCCGTCACCATTGGGAGAAAAGGCATTTGGCATTTCAAGTTTGCTCTCTGACAGCGCAATGCTTATCGGGTCGCACTCCTGTTCTATAATGTCATTGCCATTGGTGAACTTTGCATAGAGCACAACCGAATGATGTCCCGACCTACTGAATGTATAGGATGTATTCTCTTCATACCTGATAAGATAGGGCTTATTCTCTCTTTCATAACTGAAACGCCATTCGTAATAAGCCGTCCAACCAGTTACAGACTGTGGGTTTGCCTTAAAAGTTGCCTCAATAGGTGCTGGTCCATTATAGTCTCCTTGACTTTCATTTCCAGAAGCATCCTTGATAATTACAGCTGGTGCTACAGTAGGATTATCATCAGCCCAAACATAGACAATGCCTATCAACTGTAAAAAGAGCAGAACTAATATCTTTATTTTCATTTCTTTATAGCTATATTTTTGCAAAGTTACTAAAAAGAAAACACAAGATATGGTGTAATGACATATTTTTTGTATTTTTGCAGTTGGAAGTTAAATATTTTTCTAAGATGAAGTTTATTTGTAGATACATATTGCTTTGTTTGCTTGTCGTTGTGGGTGTAGTCACAGGCAAAGCTGGTAGTAATAACACGATTTCTGTGGGTGTAATGCTTCCATTGCATCAAGTAGATGGTGATGGAAAGCGCATGATAGAATATTATCGTGGTATGCTGACAGCTTTTGAGCAGCTGAAAAAAGAGGGCTATCATATCAATATTCATGCCTGGAATGTTAATATTGACACAGATATCAAAACTACATTGCTCGATCCAAATGCAACCAAGTGTGATTTAATATTCGGCCCTTTGTATAGCAAACAAGTGAAACCTCTTGGTGATTTCTGTAAAACTAAAGGCATTCGATTGGTGATACCATTCTCTATTTCCGGAAATGATGTGGCATATAACAGCAATATCTTCCAGGTATATCAGGATGAAACACGGTTGATAAACGCCACAGTAAATGCTTTTATTGAACGTTTCAGTAAATGTCATCCTGTATTTGTCGACTGTGGAGATGCTACAAGCAAGAAAGGTGCTTTCACTGCAGCATTGCGTAAGCAGCTTGAAGCCAAGGGAATACGCTATAATCTCACAAGTCTTAAGTCGGATGATATTGCATTTTCCAAGGCTTTTGTCAATGGGCAGACAAATGTTGTCGTGCTCAATACAGCGCGTTCTCCCGAACTGAATGCCGCTTTTGTCAAGCTTGAGCGTTTCGATCAGTTGCATCCAGGAACACTCATCAGCATGTTTGGATATACAGAATGGTTGATGTATGCACCTTATGACTTTGCCCATTTCTGCAAATATGACACTTATATCCCCACAACCTTTTATTATAATGCATCTTCTTCGGGCACGAAGGCTTTGGAAAACAGCTATCGTTATTGGTTTCATGAGCCTATGCAGCAGGCCTTGCCACGCTTTGCCATCATGGGCTACGACCATGCACAATTCTTTGTTCGAGGCATGGCGCAGTATGGCAAGAAGTTTCTGGGCAGCAAATGGCAACAGCCTTACAAGGCATTGCAGTCACCTTTGAAGTTCGAACCCGTTGACAATGGTGGGCGTATTAATGCAAGTTTTCAGTTAATTCATTACCTCTACAATGGCAATGTAGAGAGTATTGCCTATTGATTTCGTCTATTTCTCTTGGTTTTTAGTATGAGATTGCAAAACAAAATAATGGGAGTCTTGCTGTTTGTCTGCTGTTATAGTCAGCCTGTTTTAGCGCAGATAGGCGAGCATCGCGATGACTTCTCTATAGGTTTCAACGGAGGTTACGTATTGAGCAATGTTGGATTTGTGCCTAAAGTCAATCAGAAACAACACGGAGGTATCACCGGTGGTCTTGCGTTGCGCTATAAAAGTGAAAAATATTTTTCTACATTCTGTTCTATCATGGCAGAAATAAACTATGTTCAATTGGGTTGGAAAGAGGACATTCTTGATGCTAAAGATCAACCTGTCATCAATGCAACGACAGGAGTTGCAGAAGAATATAAACGCACAATTAACTATATTCAAGCGCCTATCTTTGCCCACCTTGCATGGGGGAAAGAAGACAAGGGGGCCAATTTCTTTCTCAATTTGGGACCACAGTTTGGCTATATGCTCAGTGAAAGTACCGACATGAATTTCAACTTTGCCCAGCGCAACACAAAAGACCGCGTCAACCCAGTGGTTGCACAAGATACAATGAGTGTAGAGAAGAAGTTTGATTATGGCATCATCGTAGGTCTTGGCGGAGAATACAGTCACCCCAAAGTGGGGCATTTCCTGCTTGAAGCACGCTATTATTACGGACTTGGCAATATCTATGGCTCTACCAAACGCGACTTCTTCTCAAAGTCAAACTTTGGCAATATTGTTATCAAAGCAACCTATCTCTTTGATATCAAACGGACGAAAAAAACGAAATAATCACAATAAAAAATAGGAATATGTTTGAAAATCAACCGAAAGGTCTGTACGCCTTAGCCCTTGCCAACACGGGTGAGCGCTTTGGTTACTACACAATGTTAGCTATCTTTGCATTGTTTATGCAGGCTAAGTTTGGCTGGACAGAGTCTCAAGCAGGACAAGTCTATGCTATTTTTCTTGCCGTTGTTTACTTTGCCCCACTCTTAGGTGGCATATTAGCTGATAAGATTGGTTATGGGAAGTGTGTCACGATAGGCTTTGCAACCATGTTCTTTGGCTATCTTGGATTAGCTATTCCGACAGGAGCTAACGACATCGGTAAGGCTGCCATGTTTGCCGGTTTAGCTTGCGTATCTCTGGGAACCGGGCTTTTCAAAGGCAATCTTCAAGTGCTTGTGGGCAACCTTTATGATAATCCTAAATATTCAAGCAGTCGTGATTCTGCTTTCAGTCTTTTCTATATGGCCATTAATATAGGTGCTATGTTCGCTCCTTCAATGGCAAAATGGATTACGAACATCTATCTTCGTCAATATGGATTTGTGTATGACGCCGGCAATTTCGACCCTGCATATTTGCATACCCTTTATGGTGCGTATGGTCTTTGCTTTGGTGTTGCCTGCATATCACTGATACTTTCGGCTATAATTTATTTTGCCTGCCGCAGTTGGTTTAAGCATGCAGACGTCACAGCCAATCAAGCAAAAGCTGCCAATCAAGCTGTTGAAGAACTCACACCGAAGCAGACGAAAGATCGTATCGTTGCCTTATTATTGGTCTTTGCTGTTGTGATATTCTTCTGGATGGCTTTCCATCAGAACGGTTCTGCGCTGACTTTCTTCGCAAAGAAATATACAGACCTGACTGTTACCGGCTCAATGCGCATTTGGTTCAACATCTTCAGTCTTGCTTTAATAGCACTTTCAGTCTACACCGGCTTCTCCGTTTTCCAGGCAAAAACCACGAAGAACAAGGTCATCTGCAGCGTTGTTACATTGCTTGCATGGGGAGGTGCACTATATCTCTTTAAGCAAATGGATAATCCAACTATGGCTCAACCCTCCGACTTCCAGCAATTCAATCCTTTCTTTGTCGTCTCACTCACACCTTTCAGTATGCTTTTCTTCGGTTTATTAGCCAATAAAGGCCATGAAGTAAGTGCGCCGGCCCGCATTGCCTGGGGTATGTTAGTGGCTGCATTGGGATTTGGTGTCATCACATTGGCCTCAACCAGTCTGATTTCTCCTATGGACTTAGGGGATAAAACCCAAAGCATTCTTTCTCCAAGTTGGTTGATTTCCACCTATTTCACCTTGACCTTAGCCGAGCTTCTGCTCTCACCAATGGGCATTTCCTTTGTCAGCAAGGTAGCACCTCCAAAGTATAAAGGCCTCATGATGGGTGGATGGTTCGTAGCAACTGCCATCGGTAACTACCTAAGTTCTATTCCTTCAATGCTATGGAACCGTATTCCGCTGATGTATAACTGGGGCATTCTGATTGCACTTTGCCTTATCAGTGCGGTTGTAATGTTTGCCCTGTTGAAGAAACTCAATAAGATGACAGCTTGATGGACGCTGTATAAAATGATAGTAAAAGAGACATTGTCGTGACTTAACGGTATTGTCTCTTTTCATTTTGAGTTTAATCATGTCGTGTTTTGCTTCACTTTACCGTTTAACTTGACTCACTTTACCGTTTAACTTGACTCAAATCACAATGTAACTTGACTCAAATCACGGTGTATTTTGACGCAAGTTACAAGCTGTTTTGATGCAGATTACATCGTGATTTGACATAGATTTCAAGCTGCCCGACAGCACAATATGGAAATACCCAGCTTCTCTTGCAAATTAAAATGGGAATATCCGTTGTGGATGATGAATTATCTGTTTATTGAAGATGCCTAAACCTAAATATATGAAAGATTTCTTTGCCAACGCCATTACATGGCTTGTTCTTCTCATTTTCACTATAGGAGCAGCATGGGCTGCAATCACTAATTTCCAGACAGGTCACTACATTATGGGCCTTCTGTGTGCGTTTGGAGCATTACTTTTCGGTCTTCCTCTTATATCTTATTTCCTGCCGAAGGATGAGAAGAAGGAAAAAGAAGATACAGTACAAGTAACCATTATTCCTCTCCCCACGGATAAAGATAAATTAGAAGCACTTGCAATTCAATTGATTGATGATGATAAGCCACTTATGGATACCATTCTGGAGAGTTTAGTGCATCCCCAAGCATTTTATGAACATAAGGCCAAGACCGTAGGTGAAGATGAGATTGACTATGAGGCGTTTTGGATAGACGCGAAAAACGACATAGATACACTTTCAAGTGTTGGCATGCTGTATCTTCTCTCCGATGCAAATGTCGTGCGAAGTGTCGATCCTAAGGAAGGACTTGACAATTTCTTGTGGAATATTGAATGTCTGAAGCGTGTTCAACTGCATCATCTGACCATAGAAAAAGCCTTGTTGAACAACACATTAGATATTCTCCATTGCTGTGATATCATCAATAAGCAATGGGAACCGACAGGATTTCAACTTGCACTTATTGATGATGACAGCAGCGACAGCACGATAACGGTTGTGCCAATAGGGTGGAAAGGAATTTCATAATCCAAGTGGAAAATATTCAAAAGCATTGTCCACACCATTTTTTTCATACGAACCAAGCCTCTTTTGAATTATTTTATGTATATTTGCATAGACTGACAAAATCAACAGACTATGGACGTAGAAAAGATAAAAGAGATGCTCCGCCGACATGACGGACTGTCAAATACGCTTGGAATGGAGTTTATTTCAACTCCCGAACCTGATACCTGCAAGGCTACTATGAAAGTAGATGAGCGTAATAAGCAGGCTTTCGGTTTCCTGTCGGGTGGGGCCTCATTAGCTTTAGCCGAGAATTTGGCAGGCGTAGGAAGCATTGCATTGTGCCCGCGTAAAATCTGTGTAGGTATCAATGTCAGTGGAAATCATGTAAAAGCTGTGCTTGAAGGCGATACGGTAACAGCTTTCGGGCGACTCCTTTCAAAAGGAAGCACGTTGCATGTGTGGCAGATTGACATTACAAACTCGGCCGGGGACTTGATTTCAACGGTTCATGTCACCAACTATATCATGAATTCTACTACTCGGAAAGCATGACGGCAACTGTTGTCTATCGACTGCCAGATACAGATCATTACGTGCGTATTCGGTCACGACATGAACCGCTTCGCTTTTCTTCTTGTGAAGAACTGAATGGTCAGCAAGGTTTTGTCTTTTCGCCCTTTGCAGTTTCAGAGGAAACTCCTTTGCTGCTGATAAGGCCTGACGAGGTCGAGGTGTTGCCTTTTAGACCATCTGATAATGACACCGTTAGTGTGGAGAAAGTCCTTTTTGACAGGGAAGAATATCACAAAGACTTTCAATGTTTTCACACAGAATTACTCAATCGACATTTTCAAAAGATTGTGTTGTCACGTCATGTTGATGTAAAGTGTTGTGAAAGGCCGAGTCCGATGCATTTGTTTGTAAAAGCATGTACACTGTATCCTCACCAGTTCATCTGTCTGATATCAATGCAACAGAGCGGTACTTGGCTGATGGCTACCCCTGAAGTGTTGATAGAAAAGCAAGCAGGAAGTCCTGCATGGCATACCATGGCCTTAGCAGGAACAATGCGTGAAGATGGGCCTTGGAGCGAAAAAGATTGTCGGGAACAACAGTATGTGGCCGATTATATTGCGCAGCATTTGGCTAATCATGCTATAGAAGTAAGAAGAAGTCAACCTTATACGCGTATGGCAGCTCATCTTTATCACCGTTGTACGGATTTCCATTTTATCTTAAAAGATGATAGGTATATAGGGAATGTCATCTCATCCTTGCATCCTACGCCTGCTGTCTGTGGCATTCCCAAACGCGAAACACAGGATTTTATCTTGCAACATGAGTCTCACGATCGAAAATATTACAGTGGTTTTTGTGGACCATTGCAGATGGATGACGCTACTCATCTTTATGTTTCATTGCGCTGTATGCTGCTGATGGAACAAAATTGTAGGCTTTATGCAGGTGGAGGATTACTTGATAATTCTGATGAAACACGGGAATGGAGGGAAACAGAATATAAGTTAAACACAATGTTGGATGTTCTCAGATAAAGAAAATGTAAATATATTAACGAGTCTTCTCATTGCTCATAGTGTGCGTCATGCCGTGGTCTGTCCAGGCAGTAGGAATGCTCCTATTGTCCATAATCTTGATGCTTGTGGCAGCATTTATTGTTATCCTGTGACCGACGAGCGCAGTGCGGGGTTCTATGCCTTGGGCTTATGCCAGGCGGTCAATGCTCCGGTGGTTGTCTGTGTGACGAGTGGAACAGCATTACTCAACCTTTGTCCGTCAGTGGCAGAAGCTTTTTATCAGCATTTGCCTTTAGTCGTGATTTCGGCAGATAGGCCTGCACAGTGGATAGACCAGCTTGACGGACAGACGCTTCCGCAAGTAGGTGCTTTGGGACGCTTTGTGAGTAAGACGGTCAACCTGCCTGAACCGCATGATAAAGAAAGTCGTTGGTATTGCAACCGGCTTATCAATGAAGCCATGATTGCATGCGTAAAAGGTAGCTGTGGCCCTGTACATATCAATGTTCCCATTACTGAACCACTTTATCAGTTCAATACAAACACACTACCTATAGAACGCAAAATCACTTTTCTTTCAGGCCTGTCAGATTTCAATGCAGCTTCTGTTCAGTGCTTTCAACCTATAGTCAAAGCGTTGAAACATGCGCAGAAACCATTGATTATCATTGGACAGATGAAACCTTCTGTGGTGATTTCCACGCATGTTGAACGTTTGATTTCACAGCGACATGTTGTCCTATATGAACCATTGGGCGTTGATAAAGGGGATAGCTGCTTAGAGGAAACGATGTGCCTGATTGGTGATAAAAAGGAGTTCTTACCTGATTTTATTCTCTATTTTGGCGATACATTTGTGAGCAAACGACTCAAAGAATTTCTGCGGAAAGCCAAGAAAGCTGAATGTTGGATAGTTAATCCAGAGGGCGTTTTATATGATACTTTCATGAATTTAACCGGTATCGTACAGGCTGAACCCAAGGATATCATGCAGGCTATCGACTTCCAAGGGAATACCGAATGGTTCAACCTATGGGAGAATATGAAGCAACATGTACGTAAACATCGCATAGTCTTTGAACCTCACTATTCAAATATGTTGGCAGTGAAGCAGTTTGAAGCCCTCCTTTCAAACAATCCATCGGAAGCCATTGTGCATTATGCCAACAGTACATCTATTAGATTAGGTTGTATTTATGCCCGTCATCATATCTTCTGTAACCGTGGTGTAAACGGTATAGAAGGGTCACTTTCTACAGCTGCTGGCTATTCCTTGGTAACAAAAGAACAGGTGTTTTGCATCATTGGTGACTTGAGTTTCTTCTATGATCAGAATGCCTTGTGGAACCAAAACTTAGGTGGAAATCTCAGAATACTGCTTTTGAACAATCATGGAGGAGAGATTTTCGCGAAGTTTGAAGGCCTGAAACAGAGTCCGGTACGTAACAGGATAGTAATAGCAGAGCATGCAACAACGGCAGAAGGGATATGCCGTGACAATCGAATTAAATATTATGCGGCAAACGACATACAGACTCTTGAGAAGCTTCTATATGTGCTGGTAAAGGAGAGATCAGAGCGCCCAATGCTCTTGGAAGTGTTTACCGATGCCGAAACCGATCTACAGATATACCAGGAATATCTTAATACTTTATAATTATGGAACAAAGAAAATGGGAGAAAATCAAAGGATTTGACTTCAAGGAAATCCTCTTTGAAAGCTACAATCATATTGCAAAGATAACCATTAATCGTGAACGTTATCGCAATGCTTTTACGCCATTGACCACTTGGGAGATGAGTCAAGCATTCACTTATTGCAGAGAATGCCAGGACATTCGTGTGGTTATATTGACCGGTTCGGGAGATAAAGCTTTCTGTGCAGGTGGAGATATGCATGTGAAAGGACGTGGAGGATATGTGGGAAGTGACGGTGTCCCGCGCCTGAATGTACTTGATGTGCAGATGCAGATACGCCGTTTGCCCAAGCCTGTTATTGCAATGGTGAATGGCTATGCTATCGGTGGAGGACATGTCTTGCATGTGATGTGCGATCTTACGATTGCGAGTGAAAATGCAATCTTCGGTCAGACAGGCCCAAAAGTTGGGTCATTTGATGCTGGTTTTGGAGCCAGTTATCTTGCTCGAATGGTGGGCCAGAAGAAGGCACGTGAAATATGGTTCCTCTGCAAACAATATAGTGCAAAGGAGGCCGAGGCTATGGGAATGGTCAATAAGGTGGTGCCTTTCAACCAATTAGAAGACACTTGTGTAGAGTGGGCTGAAATCATGATGGAACGCAGTCCGCTGGCACTTCGTATGATAAAAGCCGGTCTGAATGCAGAGCTTGACGGTCAGGCGGGTATTCAGGAACTTGCAGGTGACGCAACCATGCTTTATTACACGATGGACGAAGCACAGGAGGGTGGCAAGGCTTTCCTTGAAAAACGCAAGCCCGACTTTGACAAATATCCACAATTCCCCTAATGATACACATTGAAATTAGTGAGCGGACATTTCACTTCAAGCAACCGGCCGGCACCTCTCGAGGTGTTTATACAAGGCGTCACAGTTATTTTCTAACGGTGACAGATGATGCACGCCCTGGGATAAAAGGATTTGGAGAGTGTGCTACTTTGCCAGATCTTTCATGTGATGCCATACCTGAATATGAAACGATCTTGCGCCAACTTTGTAAGACAGTTGAGACTTTAGGCAAGATTCCCTATGACATATTGCGACCTTATCCGAGCATTCTTTTTGGCTTGGAAACTGCTTTTGCACAATTGGAAGCTCATGGAAGTACAATGCTTTTTGACACTCCTTTCGGTCGAGGTGAAGTGGGCATACGCATCAATGGGCTTGTATGGATGGGGAGTTTCGATGAAATGTATCAGCGGATAGAGACTAAACTTCAGCAGGGATTTCATTGTGTGAAGCTGAAAATCGGTGCTATTGACTTCGACAAAGAACTTGAACTCATCCGACACATCCGTGAGTCTTTCAGCAAAAAACAAATTGAACTGCGTGTAGATGCCAATGGAGCTTTTACACCAAACAATGCACTGCAGCGTCTCGAAACATTAGCGAAATATGACATTCATTCGATAGAACAGCCTATCAAACAACATCAATGGAAAGCCATGGCAAGGCTTTGTGCTGTCTCACCGCTACCTATAGCCTTGGATGAAGAACTCATTGGAGTGAATGTAAAAAGTATGAAAGCTGACTTGCTTGACACCATTCAGCCCCAATATATTATTCTCAAACCAAGTCTTCATGGCGGAATGTATGGGACAGAAGAATGGCTACAACTGGCTGAAGAACGTGGGATTGGAAGCTGGATAACCAGTGCTTTAGAAAGCAATGTGGGATTGAATGCCATTGCACACTTCTGTGCAAAGGTCTACGGTTCACACATTACGACACCCCAAGGTTTGGGAACAGGTCAGCTTTTTACGGATAATATCACTATGCCTTTAGAGATAAGGGGAGATGAATTATGGGCTATAAAATAATATGACAATGACTTTAGAGGCCTTTTTGGAAGCATGGAACAATCCTTCGGATAGGATATTGGTGCACACCAGCGGTAGCACGGGAATGCCAAAGCCAATGTTTGTCGAGAAGAAACGAATGCTCAATTCAGCCCGCATCACTTGTGATTTCCTTGGTTTACAGGCTGGTGACATGGCTTTTCTTTGTATGCCATTAGACTATATCGCAGGGAAAATGATGGTGGTGCGTAGCATTGAACGACATTTGGAACTGAAAACCGTTGAACCATCAGGCCACCCATTACATGGTTTTAAGGTTGACGGAAACAGGCATTCTCTTGCAGCAATGGTTCCCCTGCAGGTTTATAACAGTCTCCAAGTGGTCGAAGAGACCAAGGAATTGAAACATTTTACACATCTTATCATTGGTGGTGGCGCTATCGATAATCAGCTGGCTGAAGCCTTGAGAGACTTTCCAAACAATGTGTGGAGCACGTATGGCATGACAGAAACGCTTTCGCATATTGCACTTCGACGCTTGAACGGGCCGGAAGCAAGCGATTGGTATAAGCCTTTTGAAGGAGTAACGGTATCTTCTAATGCCGAAGGATGCTTGGTGATTGATGCACCGTTAGTGCACGACGGACTCCTTATGACGAATGATATCGTGACAATTAATGCCGAAGGTTGCTTCAAAATCCGGGGCAGGAAGGATAATGTCGTCTGCACAGGAGGCATTAAAGTACAGATGGAAGAGGTTGAGACCCTATTGAAACCATGGCTTGAGAAGCCTTTCATGATTACCAAACGACCTGACAAAAAATTTGGAGAAACTATCGTTCTACTGACAGAAGAAGAGGAAATCTCAAAGATAAAGCATATCTGCAAAGCATGTCTTCCAAAATATTGGCAACCACATGATTATCTTTATATAGATCACATACCACTCACCGAGACTGGAAAACCTGCACGTGCAGCAGCCTTATCCCTCGCGAAAGAAATCTAATGCCTCTTTAATCTCCTCATCAGTAGCCGTCTGATTGATGCGGATATCACCGATATTCCCCAACAACGTAAAGTTGATGATGCCGTTTGTATTCTTCTTATCATGGGTCATCAGCGCAATGAGTTCATCATAGTCATTGCATGTAACAGGAAGATATCCATAGTTTTCACGAATGAAACTGACAGTCTGTCTCATTCTTTCTGTTGGGAAACCAACCTTGAAACAACTGAGATAAAGTTCGCAAATAAGTCCGAAAGCAACGGCATAACCATGCAGAATAGGACTTCTCTTGAGAGCCCAACTCTCGAAAGCATGGCCGAAAGTATGCCCCAGATTTAATGCCTTTCGTATGCCTTGTTCATGTGGATCCTGCTCAACGATACGCTCTTTCACCTTGACAGACTCGGCAACCATACATTGGAGTTTCTTCAAATCTGGCTGCATTAGCGGAAATGTAATGAGTTCATTCCACGTCTTTTCATCCGAAATGAGTCCGTGCTTCAGCATTTCTGCATATCCCGAACAGATATTTTTTGCATCGAGTGTCTGCAGAAATTGCGTGTCAATGAGAACGAAACGACTCTCGTTGAACACGCCGATTTCATTCTTCAGTCCGTTGAAATTAATCCCCGTCTTTCCCCCCACAGATGCATCAACCATAGCTAAAAGCGTTGTTGGAATATTGATGAAGTTGATGCCCCGCTTGAAAGTTGAAGCTGCAAAGCCTCCTAAATCTGTCACCATTCCACCACCAAGGTTCACAAGACAAGAATGTCTCGTAGCACCTCCATTGCTTAATTCCTGCCATACTTGCATGAGTGAAGTGACATCTTTGTGGGTGTCTGAGGCCGGAATGGTTATGACTTTCGCCTCTTGTGCATGCAACAACTCGTCCAGAACAGGCCAACAGAGTCTGTGCGTAGTCTCATCTGTGAGTATGAAAAGACGGTCGTGCCGGCACAAAGCAATGGCATCGGTGAGTTCTTTTGCTATATTTTGGGATATGATAATCCTGCTTTTCATCATAAACTTAACATTCAGATTGTTTTTACAAAAGTATAGTTTTTCTGGTTTCTCACAAAATTTTCACTGATGTTTTAGGGAGCATGCCCCGTAACTTGATGCACATTGCGCTGTGATTTGATGCAAATGACACTGCATTTTGACGCAAATGAGCGCGCAATATGACGCAAGTTACAGCGTCATTTGCATCATTTAGTTCAGTCATTCCTATTTTATGGAATAACTGTCTGACAATCAACAAAATATCAAATATAGATAATCACCATTTAAATAAGATGAGAAGAACTGCTCTTTGAATGTTGATGTATACATTAAATAGAGGAGGGTTGAATGTAAACTTGCTGTATCATGGAAAATTAAATATACCTTTATTATAGGATTTTGAGATTAATTTATTAATTTTGCACATAAGCAAACAAGAATAATGACAAGGAAACATAAGCCATACCCAATTTTAGAAAACGTTACTATAGAGGCTGTTGCAGCTGAAGGGAAAAGTCTTTTTCATCACGAGGACAAAGTAGTCTTTGTTCCGTTCTGTGTTCCAGGTGACATCGTTGATGTGCAGATTACCAGAAAGAAACACAGTTTTATGGAGGGAAAAGTCGTAAAAGTGATTGAATACAGTAAGGTACGCGAGACTCCGATGTGTGCACATTTCGGTATATGTGGTGGCTGTAAGTGGCAGAATCTGCCCTATGAGGAGCAGTTGAAAGCCAAGCAACAGCAAGTCTACGACCAACTGACGCGCATTGGCAAGATAGCACTTCCAGAGTTTAATCCCATTATGGGAAGCGTGAAAATAAAGGAATATCGTAACAAATTAGAGTTTGGCTGTGCAAATAAACGTTGGTATACCAAGGACGAAATTGCTGCTATGCCACCTCGTGAGGAGGGAACAGAGGGAAATTTGAACGAGAGTGCCATTGGTTTCCATATCACGGGAGCATTTGATAAGATATATCCTATTGAGAAATGCTGGTTGATGGACGATCTCCATAACCAGATTAGAAATGAGATAAACCGTTATGCAAAGGAACAAGACCTTGCATTTTATGATATCAGAGCACAACATGGATTGCTGCGCGACTTAATGATGCGCAATTCAAACACAGGGGAATTCATGCTGTTGGTGCAGTTCCACTATGATGAAGAGGGCGACGAAGAGAAAGCAATGGCACTGCTTCAGCACATTGCAGATGCTTTCCCGCAAATTACCAGCCTGATTTATGTGGACAATCAAAAAGGTAATGACACTTTCGGTGACTTGGAACTGACGACTTTCAAAGGTACAGATTTCATCTATGAGACTATGGAAGACCTGAAATTCAAGGTTGGGCCGAAGAGCTTCTATCAGACAAATACCGAACAAGCTTATCATCTTTACAGTGTAGCCCGAGCCTTTGCTGCACTCACAGGAAGGGAATTAGTCTATGATTTATATACGGGAACGGGAACAATTGCTAACTTTGTGGCTCATCAGGCCAAGCAAGTAATTGGTATAGAATATGTGCCGGAGGCTATCGAAGATGCTAAGGAAAACAGCAAGGTCAATGGCATAGACAACACTTTGTTTTATGCTGGCGACATGAAAAACATCCTTACAGACGACTTTATCCATGAACATGGGCGTCCGGATGTCATCATTACCGATCCTCCACGTGCAGGGATGCACCCAGATGTCGTTCAGGTTATTCTGAATGCTGCACCAAAGCGTGTAGTCTATGTAAGCTGTAACCCTGCGACTCAGGCGCGAGACCTGCAATTGATGGATGCAGATTACAAGGTGACAGCTGTGCAACCGGTTGATATGTTCCCTCATACGCCACATGTTGAAAATGTGGTTCTGCTGGAAAGAAGATAACAAAAATATTAATTTTCTAATTCATGAATTATGGTGAGAAAAGGCTTATGCGTTGCATTGCTCGTGCTTGTCACACTGTCAGGTAGTGCACAGAAGAAGGAATGGTTCAGCAACATTAAACTCTCAGGCTATGGAATGACCCAGTATCAATATACTAATCAAGAGGGAAGCAAAGGCAATTCATTTAATCTGCGATTGTTCCGTTTGTCTTTAGACGGACGTATCTTAAATGATTTTTATTGGAAGGCTCAGGCCCAATTCAATGGAAACACATCGACATTGGGAAGCAGTCCACGTCTTGTAGACCTATTTGTGGAGTGGCAGAAATATGATTATTTCAAGGTGAAGTTAGGCCAATTTAAGCGACCATTCACGTTTGAAAATCCCATTCACCCCATTGACCAGGGGTTTATGTGTGTGGGACAGATCACATCGAAACTGGCCGGCTTCAGTGACAGAAGCGGTGAACAGCCCAGCAACGGACGTGATATAGGTCTTCAAATTCAAGGTGATTTCCTCAAGAATGCAGCAGGGCGCAACCTTTTACACTACCAAATAGGGATGTTTAACGGCCAAGGTATCAATACAAAAGATGTTGACCAGCGCAAGGATATCATTGGTGGCATTTGGGTAATGCCCGTAGATGGTCTGCGATTAGGTGTCTTTGGCTGGGAAGGTTCAGTGGCCCGTAAGGGGAATTGGACAGATGATGCAGGTGTAACACACACGGGAAAGGTTCGTTCTTTGCCTAAACATCGCTATGCTGTCAGTGGCGAATACAAATTTAATGACTGGACTTTGCGCTCTGAATATGTTCATTCAACGGGATATGCATTTGCTAAATCCATCACTAATACGACCGCACAGGATCCCAATTTCACGAATTGCGATGTGAATACAACCTTGGGAAATAAGGCAGATGGCTTCTATGGATTAGTTATAGCACCTGTAATTCAGAAGAAATTACATGTGAAAGCACGCTACGACCTGTACCGTCCAAGTGCAGAGTGGGATAGGGCACGTACCCAGTATGAGGTTGGAGCAGATTATCTTTTCCACAAGAACTTTCAAATTAATGTGGAGTATGCCCGCATCAACGACCGTGCGTTGTCAAAGCATAACTATAACATGATTGATGTTGAAGTCGACTTCAGATTTTAAATACAATGTAAGCTGATTAATAATCTATGATAAAAGGATTGCAGGGTTGCTAAGGAAAGAGACTGAAACAATATATAAACACTTGCCGACAACTTTGCAATCATGTCATATAACTACTGCAAGTGCGAGAGTTCAATAGCCATTTGCTGTTGCAATTCTTTAGCACTATCTGCGGCTTTCTCTGCGAAATCTTCATATTGGCCGGCATAGATAATGCCACGAGAAGAATTAACTAACAGGCCACAATCTGCCGTCATTCCATACTTGCAGACTTCCTGAAGACTACCACCTTGTGCTCCAACACCAGGAACTAAAAGGAAGTGATCAGGCGCTATATTTCGAATATCTCGGAACATTGCACCTTGTGTAGCACCAACAACATACATCAAGTTATCCGTGTTGCCCCATTCTTGACTCTTTGATAACACCCTTTCAAACAAACGCTGACCATTATCGGATGTGAAAAGCTGGAAATCCTGACTGCCTTTATTACTGGTCAAAGCCAATAAAATGACCCACTTTCCTTCATATTCAAGGAAAGGTTTTACACTGTCTTCACCCATGTAAGGTGCAACGGTCAGTGCATCGAGATCATATTCTTCAAAGAAAGTCTTGGCATACATGCGGCTTGTATTGCCAATATCACCACGTTTGGCATCTGCAATTATGAAATGATGAGGATAGTGTTCCTTCAAGTAATGGATTGTTTTTTCGAAAGCTATCATTCCTTTTATGCCATAGCACTCATAAAATGCAAGATTAGGTTTGTAGGAAACACAGTATGGGGCGGTCGCATTAATAATAGCTTTATTGAAAACGAAAATAGGATCATCTTCATCCAACAGATGTTTCGGTATTTTATTTAGGTCGATATCTAAACCTACGCACAGGAAAGACTTCTTGTCGAAAATCTCTTTTATAAGTTGTTCTCTGTTCATGTTATTTCTGTTTTTCAGTTTTTGGCAACTCTGTTTTGACCTTATCCTTTCGATGAGTAGAAATCATGAGCCGCATAAAATCATCAGCCTGAATTGTACGTTCCTGCTGCTCCTGATCCTCATTCTTCTTTGTATATTTAATGCCCATCTCCGTTTGATAGTTTAGAGTTCATTTTCTTTAAGCTTTTCAGCGTTTTCTGCTACAGTCAATGCATCTATCATATCCTGAATATTTCCACCCAAGAAACCTTGAAGATCATGTGTAGTATAACCAATTCTATGGTCTGTTACGCGCCCTTGTGGGAAGTTGTAGGTTCTGATTTTAGCCGATCGGTCACCTGTTGAGACCAAACTTTTTCTTCTGTTTGCAATATCATCAACATACTTCTGATGTTCGCGGTCATGAATAAAAGTATAGAGGCGACTCAAAGCACGCTCTTTATTCTTGGGTTGATCGCGCGTTTCTGTACATTCAATCAATATTTCTTCAACCTCACCTGTGTTAGGATTCTTCCAGGGATAGCGCAAACGGACACCGGACTCCACTTTATTAACGTTCTGACCACCGGCACCACTTGAGCGGAAAGTATCCCACTTGATGTCTCCCTCATTGATATTCACTTCAAATTTATCAGCTTCAGGTAACACGGCAACAGTAGCTGCACTGGTCTGCATACGGCCGTTTGACTCTGTCACAGGCACGCGTTGAACACGATGGACGCCACTTTCATATTTCATTGTGCCATATACATCAGTGCCACTGATAGCAAAATCGATCTCTTTATATCCACCTACAGCTCCCTCTGAAACATCAGTAACACTGAGTGTCCAGCCCTTCATGTCGCAAAAGCGCTTATACATGTTGAACAGATCCCCTGCAAATAAAGCTGCTTCATCACCACCTGTTCCTGCACGTATCTCCATTTGAACATTCTTTGCATCCTCAGGATCCTTGGGGATTAAGAGTAGTTTTATCTCTTCTTCCAATTGCGGTTGGAGAGTTTCATTCTGCTGTAACTCTTCACGAGCCATATCTTTCATGTCGCTATCGCTCTCATTCGCAAGTATATCCTTTGCCTCACGGATAGAATCGAGACATGCTATGTATCGTTTTCGGGCGTTCATGATATCGCCTAAATCTTTCCATTCCTTGGTAAGCTTTACATAACGTGTCTGATCTGCAATTACATCTGGGTCGGTAATCAACGTACTAACCTCTTCAAAACGGCTTTCAAGGCCGTCTAACTTTTCAAGTATACTATTATTTTCTGGCATATATTTTAATTTTACTTATGAATATCATGTTGTGAATTCGGTTTTAACATCTATCTTTCTGCTTCCAAGGGGTTGGAAAGCCGCTTTTTTCAGTTTTCTGCTCTTCCAAGGGGTTGGAAAGCTATTTTTTTCAGTTTTCTGCTCATCCAAGGGGTTGG